>Ga0080006_1104904_pt1 | contig 41292 bp, 38 predicted proteins | sample RS3BMetagenome_FD_69209 | JGI IMG/M metagenome (GOLD analysis project Ga0080006, IMG submission 69209) | Ferric oxide microbial mat and aquatic microbial communities from Rainbow Spring, Yellowstone National Park, USA - RS3B (SPADES... ...
GTCCTACCTTCACTCCTGGGTGGGTGCGTCCTGACAGGGGCGGAGCGGAAGACTCCCGATGAACTCGCGAGGGAGTTGCGTGAAGCCGTGAAGCCCAAGCTCTACGCGTACCACAGGTATGCTGATGCGTACCTACGCGCGCCTACGTAGAGCGAAACCCTCGTAGAACCCAGTTCGCTGCCTACCTCTCCCTGTGGCTTCTGCCCGGCAAACCTTCCACTCAAAACTTACAACGTGAAAGATGATGACGGATGGATTGATATTAAAATTGATGTATAAATAGTTTATCTTTTAAATGGAATAAAATCACGCCGACGATCTAGAAGACTAATACCGTGAACATGTGATCTTACCGCAAACCGATGGATGCTGTCGATTCGAAGGCCCAGGAGTACGGCGTGAAGGCCTTCGAGGTCGTCGAGCACGACACGCCCGAGTATCTTGCCTTCAACGCCGTAAAAGGTGAGAGGAACCCAAGAGGAGCAATCAACTGTCCCTTGCGGCACAAACTGCATTCCGATCTGAACCCTGCGCTGAACGTCCTGAAGAAGGCCAACGCGGCGGTTTCAACGGTAAGGAAACCGCCCTCCTTCCTGGTTGAACTCAACACAATAGCGCCCGTAAAGGGGTGTAACCCCCGAGACCTCGGAAACCCTCGCCCTTCGTGGCGGGGAGGGGGTCGGCTAATTCTAAGTCTGATTTTAACCATTTCGAGGCTAAGGGGGCGAAGGTCCTTTGTGAGGAGGAGATAGATGGCCCCCTTATAGAAGGATTTTCATAGCTACTGTGCGCAATGATCTATGCCCTTCGCTATCCCGATCTAGGATGGCCGGGCTTTTCCCTAAAACGCGGGGCGGACGCCCGGTGATGAGAACTCCCCTGCGATGGCGGAATACCCGGCGGAATACCCGGCGGAATACCCGATGCATTCCCCGCGCAAGCGCGTCGTTGAACCGGGAAGCCCCGTTCCCGAGGGTGGGATAGTTCACTACCGACCCTGACCACGCCGGCCTAAAACTTTATTTAAAATCTGCGGCTCCCCTCCGTGAAGCCTCACCCAGTTGCGCTCGGGCACTTAACTTAGTTGCATCCAAGCGCGCACTCGCCCACGTCCCTTCCCCCCTTCCACCCCAGTGAGAGCGACCGCCTTAAAACTTTCACGCGCAAGTTTGCGCGGATAGAGGGGAAAACCGATGGTGGGGTTCCTCGTCCCCCGCGGTTACCCGCCGACCGCGCTAAGACCAATCTAAACAACCCTTGGGGCACTGCCGACCGACCTATCGACCGAGCACCAAATCACCAAAGCAGCGCAGCAATTCCCCCCAAACCGACTAGCTCCCTGCCTCCCTCTTCGGATAGAAGCTCCACATCTCCCCCGCTCTCCTTAACCTTCTGAATGATCTCCATAAGCCCCGCTGGAGGATCGTAAAGTAAACGGGAACTGATCAATACCACCTTAACCCTTCCTTCCTCCGCACTCTTTTCCACTTCTTCCAACCCCACCGCAACACCATGACCCGAAGACAACCTCTCGAAAATTCCCTGAATCAACTCCCTCTCCCTTAACAACCTTATCGATTGAGCGTACTCCTTCAGGTCAGGGCTGCTCAATAGCAACTCGAGCCCTTCGTCTCCTCCGTAAGAAGAAGTTATGTATTTGAAGTTCAGCTTTTTGCCTGAAAACCTCCCCTTTCTGTCAATGTGTTTTTTGAACTCCGCGAGCACCACACCCGGACCGGAAATTATGATATCCCTGATATCCCTTTTTTGCAATTCGGCGGCCATGGCGGATTCCACGTCGGAAAAGAACTCGTCAAGATGGGCGTCTTCCTCTTCCCTTTGAGAGGAAATCGACAGCAAGCGTTCGACTCCGTAACTCCATAGGACGGCCAGCGAGGCGGAACTCATATCTAGAGAGACCAATAGGGCCAAGGGCCCCTGGGCTACTCCCTTTCCGCCTTCGCGAAGGAGCTTTTCCTCCAACGCGTCGAACTCCCCATCTTTTCTTATCTCCACTTGATCCCCTACCCCAACGCTGAGGGCGTGGTGCTCGCCCCTTTGCACGGCCCACTCCATACCCTCTTCTACCCCCTCAACTCTTCCCAGGAATCTCATGCTTTCCGTGAAAGGCTGGAACTCGACCTTCTCAACTCTGACGGCCAGCTTAAGCGATAAACGCCTTTTGCCCCGTACCTCGCCCCCCTCGTCCCTGAGTTTCAATTGCCTCGAAGTCCTACCCGCAACCAAGTAACCCGGCTTTACCAACAAACTCAGACGCCAAAGATCATCGAAGCTCTCCACTGTTATAACCGCATCGCCTGCACCCTTCTTTTCGACCCTCATCGCACGGTGGCCCCCATTGGTACCCAGACCAAGCCCTGCATAACGTCCCTTCGCCGCCGACCGCCACCCAAAGGCTTCTCAGCAGCGCAGACCTCGCTCATCACGGGAAAACACGCAATCACCGTAAAAGCATCACCCCAATCTAATCTAATCTAACCCAGCTTAGTTCAACACACACTCAACCCACCGCCGTGCGCGCGAATCGAACCCCGACCGAACTCGCCACGAGGCACGCGAACGAGAAGCCCTCAAACGCTGCCTCCCGTTGTGCTACAAAAAGCGCAAACCGTAGATGCCCGCAAGACCGTTAGACCCCTTAAAACCTAACCTAACCTAACCTAACCTAGCCTAACCCGGGCCGACCTCAAGAAAACCTACAGGCAAAACTCTGAAACCGACAACATAACCATCACAAACGCCGTGAATGGTTCGATATTTCGCCCAACGCAGATTTTCGAGCGCAATCTCGAGCTCACTGCCCTTGGACTATTGGGGGCGGCAGGCTGAAAGCCTCGGCTTGCGCCTCGACTCTTACACCTCCGCTCCATCGAACCCATCTTCTATGGGTGTCCTCGTGCCTGACGGCATGGTCGCCTATTTTCGGGATGGGCTTCCCGCTTAGATGCACTCAGCGGTTATCCCGCATGGCGTAGCTGCCCGGCGCTGCCCTGTCGGACAACCGGTAAACCAGAGGCCACGACGCCCTGTTCCTCTCGTACTGAGGGCGTCTTCCCCTCAGGCGACCAGCAACCCTGATAGGAGGAGGCCGACCTGTCTCACGACGGTCTAAACCCAGCTCACGATCCCCTTTAACGGGCGGACAGCCCTACCCTTGGAGGCTTATGCACCTCCAGGATGGGAAGAGCCGACATCTAGGTAGCAAACCGCGGGGTCGATGGGAACTCTCGCCCGCGACGACTCTGTTATCCCCGGGGTAATTTTTCTGACATGTTCGGCCCCCAGCGAGGGGGACACGGACGTTCGCTAGGCCAAGCTTTCGCTCTTGGATCCCTTGCCGTTGAGGATCCAATCAGGCTGGCTTTTGGCCTTGCCCTCTACGGTGGGTTTCTTGACCACCTGAGCCAACCTTTGGGCGCCTATGTTTCTTTATCGTAGGCGTGCCGCCCCAGCCGAACTACCCACCTGCTGGTGTCCCCTTTGCGGGTAAGGGGCGCAATTGCGGAAGAACGGTGTTCCATTGCCGCTTCGGCCTTGCGGCCACATTGCTCCCGTCTGCGCTCTACATCCACAACCGCACCTCAACAACAGGCTGTAGTAAAACTCCACGGGGTCTTTTCTCCCAGTCAGGGTTTCCTGGTCTATGCGCCAGGTCACGTAGCTTCGCTGGGCTCCGGGTTGGGACAGTGGGGACCTCGTTGATCCATTCATGCACGTCGGAACTTGCCCGACAAGGCATTTGGCTACCTTAAGAAGGTCAGAGTTACCTCCGGCTTTAAGCGGCGCTTCGCCCGGTTGAACCCGGGTTTGACGTCCCGCCATTGGCCAGGATTCAGCCCCTGTTCTCGACCTTGCGGTCTTGCAGGGACCTATGTTTTTAGTAAACAGTCAGGTCCCCCTAGTCACTGAGACCTGAAGGGCCGAGTTGCCTCAGCCCCCCAGGCACCCCTTCTCCCTAAGTTACGGGGCCAATTTGCCGAGTTCCCTAACCCAGACTCACCCAACACACCTCGGGCTTCTCACCCAGGGGCACCTGTGTCGGATCTCGGTACGGTCGTGACGCTCTCAGCGCGCCCTTTTCATGGGCCCTAAGACGCAATCGGACCACCCTTGCGGGCGGCCTTACCCCGTTCGCCGGGATCTAGCCGTTACGGCATTCCCCCGGTTTCCAGGGCAAAATGGGGCGACGGCCCCACCCGACCTATCTCAAGGCGCAGGCGCACTTCAGCGAGCTCCCACGGTACGGGGATATTAACCCGTTTCCCTTCGGCTACGCGTGTTACGCATCGCCTTAGGACCGACTCACCCTCGGCCAACGATTGGTGCCGAGGAACCCTTGCCCTTTCGGTGGAGGGGATTCTCACCCCTCTTTGCTGCTACTTCCACCAGGATTCTCACTTCACGCCGGTCCACGCGACCTCACGGCCGCGCTTCTGGCCAGCGCGAACGCCTCCCTACCAGCTCGTTATCGAGCTTCGCGATCTCGGCAGTCGGCTTAGCCCCGTCCATTTTCAGGACCTCACGCCTCGGCGAGTGAGTTTTTACACACTCCTTAGAGGATGGCTACTTCTGGGCCCACCTCCTCGCTGTTTTAGGCGTGAGATGCCTTTACAAGCACTTAGCCGACATTTTGGGGCCTTAATCGCGATCTGGGTTGTTTCCCTCTCGGCCCGCGAGCTTATCCCGCGGAACCCCACTCCGGCCATCTACACCGGTGACGAATTCGGAGTTTGACAGAGGAGAGAAACCTTTCGGTTTCCCTTCCCCTATCGGTCGCTCTACCCCGCCACCAAGCTCCGGCCAGGCTGTGCTGAGACACACTTCGGGAGGAACCAGCTATCACCGGGCTAGATTGGTCTTTTGCCCCTTGACCCAGGTCAGAGGAACAACTTGCAAGTTAGAACCCCTTCGGGCCTCCACCGAGCGTTAGCCCGGCTTCGCCCTGCCCAGGTCAAGCTCGTCCGGTTTCGGGTCTCATGAAAGCGACTTCAGGCCCTTTCAGACCCCGCCCCTCGCGGCTTTCGCCGTTGCGGGCACGTCGGTTTCCCTTCGCCTACGGGGATTAACCCCTTAAGCTCGCCGCTTCCATGAACTCCCTGGCTCGTGCTCCTAGACGAACGATGGAACCCTGGAACAGCCCTCCCTCGTACTGCCGCGTCGCCACGGCCTCCTTCGGGAGGACCTACCTTACGAGCCCCATCGCATATAACCGCCTAGTTTCAAGCTCTTTTCACCCCCCTTCCGGGGTACTTTTCAGCGTTCCTTCACAGTACTGCTTCGCTATCGGTCTTGAGACGTATTTAGCTTTGGAAGTCGCTTCCTCCCATCTTCCCACGGCAAAACTGAACCGTGGTACTCTCGAGATGACCACGCCCTCCAGTCCTTCGCCTACGGGACCATCGCCCTCTCTGGTGGGTCCTTCCAGACCGCTTCGGCTAAAACTGGCCGGGCGCTTAACGGCCATCTCACCCCACATCTCTGAACCCTTTCAGGCCAGATTCGGTTTGAGCTATCTCCCTTTGGGTCGCCCCTACTCAGGAGATCCCTGATGGTTTCTCCTCCTTCCCCTACTGAGATGTTTCCGTTCGGGGAGTTCCCTTCCCTCAACGGGATGTGCCGGGCTGTTAACCCGACACGGGAGGTCCCATTCGGGCATCCCCAGATCAAAGGCTGCATGCGCCTACCTGGGGCATATCGTCGTTTGCCACGCCCTTCCTCGGCGCTCAAGCCAAGCTATCCACTAGACGGTGTAGCAGCAGAAAGCCCTACCCTTGCGCTTACATCAACCTGCGTTAGTCTGGCGTATCAAACCATTCACGGCGTTCAACGCGAGCCGCACCAGCGGCTCACTCCCGCTATCAGTTCGAAGCCATCACGGCCTCGGACCTCACCAATCGAAGAGGGTATCCTTTGCACTTCCCTAAAATTTACTTACGGAGGTGATCCGGCCGCAGGTTCCCCTACGGCCACCTTGTTACGACTTCTCCCACCTCGTCGACCTCAGATTCGACACCACCCGAAGGTGATGCCTCATCTGAAGCCAACTCGGTTGGAGCGACGGGCGGTGTGTGCAAGGAGCAGGGACGTATTCACCGCGCGGTGTTGACACGCGATTACTAGGGATTCCAGGTTCACGAGGGCGGGTTGCAGCCCTCGATCCCAACTGAGGCAGGCTTTGAGGATTGCTTCCCCCTTACGGGGTCAAATCCCATTGTACCTGCCATTGCAGCTCGCGTGCGGCCCAGGGGTTTCGGGGCATGCTGACCTGCCGTTGCCTCCTCCTTCCTCCACCTTAATCGGTGGCGGTCTCTCCAGTGTGCCCCTTGAAGGGTCGCAACTAGAGATGGAGGTCTCGCTCGTTCCCGGACTTGACCGGACGTCTCACGATACGAGCTGGCGACGGCCATGCGCCTCCTCTCAGCGCGTCTGGCAAAGTCGTTAGCTTGGCCTTCACACTGCTGTCTCCCCTGGTGAGTTTTCCGGCGTTGACTCCAATTGAGCCGCAAGCTTCACCCCTTGTGGTGCTCCCCCGCCAATTCCTTTAAGTTTCAACCTTGCGGTCGTACTCCCCAGGCGGCGGGCTTAATGGCTTCCCTGCGTTACCGGAGCGGCCCTAAGCCGTCCCGACAACTAGCCCGCATAGTTTACGGCTGGGACTACCCGGGTATCTAATCCGGTTTGCTACCCCAGCTTTCGTCCCTCACCGTCGGACGCGTTCTAGCCGGGCGCTTTCGCCACTGGTCGTCACTCCGGGATTATAGGATTTCGCCCCTACCCCGGAGGTACCCCCGGCCTCTCCCGCTCCCTAGCCCAGCAGTATTTACAGCGCTCCGACACTTGAGATGCCGGATTTCACCATAAACTTACTGGGCCGGCTACGGACGCTTTAGGCCCAATAACCGTCCTGACCACTCGTGGAGCTGGTATTACCGCGGCGGCTGACACCAGTCTTGCCCCCCACTTATTCGCCCAGCTTCTTACACTGAGCAAAAGCGGGCCTCAGCGGCCCGCACTCGGGATGGCCCCGTCACGGTTTCCCGCATTGCGAAGGTTTCGCGCTTGGTGCGCTCCGTAGAGCCTGGGCCCTTGTCTCAGTGCCCATCTCCGGGCTCCCGCTCTCACGGCCCGTACCCGTTATAGGTTTGGTGGGCCATTACCCCACCAACTGCCTGATGGGACGCAGCCCCATCCTCGCGCGGATGAGGTCCATTTTCCCCATCCCTTTGGGTGAAGGGTTCTTCCAAAACCCTTCGCCTATCGGGAATTATCCTCAGTTTCCCGAGGTTATTCCCGTCGCGAGGGCAGGTTAGCCACGCGTTACTGAGCCGTACGCCACGTGCGCAAGGGCGCACGTCGACTTCCATGGCTTAGCCTCATCCCGATAGCAGTCAGGTCCGGCAGGATCAACCGGAGTCGACCGTGTGAAACTTAAATTTTAGGGGATATGTGCGGATACCCTCTTCCGATCTGAACCATTGTTTTTACCGGTTCAGGTCGCCATCACCTAAGCCTGACTCTCCACCGCTGGAGGCGACATTCTCATCCCCGGCCTTCCGGCCTCGGTCTTGCCGCACCGCCGCACGATGGAGGCAAGTAACTAATGGTCGGATAGATTTAAGCGCTTTGCTAAAATCCATGTGTAGTAAGCTCGGATAGTCGCCCCCCTGACACGGACGGGCCATTCGCATTCTCCGCGCGGCAACGTTAGCGCGTAGTGGCTAGGATGAAAAGGAAAAGGCATTTATTGAAGGCGCGAGTAATTCTGTAAAAAAGTTGCCAGCCAAGTTTCCCTGTCGTTTCCTGAGCTGGACCGATGTGGAGAGCATGAGCTTTGCTTTGGCAGAAAAAATAAGGCTCTCAGACTTCAAACCGGATGTGGTAGTCGCCATAGCCAGAGGCGGGCTGGTCGGAGCCCGCCTAGTAAGCGATATATTGGGCATACCGGACTTCGCCTGCTTGAGGATAGCCCACTGGGGAGAAACCGCGGTAAGGGGTAAAGAGGCTATACTCGAAAGGGGCATAGGTGGCAGCGTGGAGGGGAAAAACGTACTGTTAATCGACGACGTTACGGATACAGGAAAAAGCCTAACCGTAGCCAAGTCATATCTCGAGACGCTTCGCCCCAAGGAGATCAGGACGGCTGCCCTTCAATACCTGAGGGGCTCGTCCTTTGTACCCGATTACTACGGCGTCGAAGAAAAAGACTGGGCGTGGTTCGCATACCCATGGAACAGGTGGGAAGACATGCGCAGCTTAACGATGAAAATCCTTCAGGAAGACGGTAAGCCCCATACTGCTAAAGAAGTAGCGGAGAAATTCTTCGAGTATTACGGGGTTAAGATTTCCCCAGATGACGTAGATAGGACTTTCAGGGATTTGGAAAACAAGGGTTACGGGAAAAAACTGAGCGATGCGTTTCAGATCTCACCCAAGTGAATGCCCAAGAAGTCAAGGCTGAGGCCAAGAAGAAAAACAAGTGGGCCCGCGGCGACTTTCACCCTTTTTGGGCGGGTTTTGAACGCCGGACCTTTCGATCTCTGACCCAGCAGGTTATCAGTTTCGTCCCACAGAGGTCGAACGCTCTAACCATGCTGAGCTACGGGCCCAGCCCCTTAGGGCTTGTTGATACGGTTTTTAGCCTATAAGTTTACCTCAAACCTCCAATGCGGGTACCTCAACTGGACTTCATTCGAACTGAGCTCCCCCAGATACGCGTTGAATTTTGAGCACGAACTAAAGGCCGTAATTCGAAGTGGAGTGGTTACGACCTCACCACCAGGGGCAACGGGTTGTCCCACAACCTTGGCGCGCCTAGTCCTACCGAAACCCACCTTCCTGTATAGCCATAGCCTTTCCTGCCTGCTAAGGCCTTCCAGGCTGGGCGTGATGCCCATCTCCAGACCCGCCAAATAGCAAGACAATATAACCCGCCTCTTCGTATTGGGCTGTTGTCCTAACGAACCGCGTAGCGAAGCCGACAAGAGCCGCGCCCTGCTTTCGCATATCGGAGGAAGCCCCAGCTTCTGAATCACCTGAGGAATCCATTCCTCATCACTGAGCCACAGCTCAAACCGCGCCCTACCATCTCCCGCCTTGTTCCACTTCCAAAGCGAGCTGAGCAGATCGCTTTTGTTTATCCCTAACGCTGACGTCAGCTCCTCAGCTGACACGGGCACCCTAGTCTCCCGAGCGGATAAAAATATGGCCAGCGCAACGCGCTCGACACAACCCTTGATTTTCATTACGCGCCCATCATTCAAGTAGCGCAAACCGGTCTCACGGACGTAGTCGGGTAGTTCCAGTAACTCGCAAACCCTTACCAATTGGTCGAGACAATACGTCTTCATGACGTGCATCGTAAAGGGGCGTTAAAGTCGAGTACACCCACCAAAGAAAGTGTTTTAGCTTCGCGAACAGAGCGAGCCCGTCTAAGGCCCTTTCCCCGTGAACCGCTCCTCCCTCGCGGAAGCGGACTCTCGCCCCCCTCCCTTAACTCCCGGTGAGCGTAACACAGCGGTAAGGGGCTTGCCTTGCCATTCACCCCGTTTTTCGTAGATACAATTCCAATCCCTTTACCCCTAAAGGTTAAAACTTCCAGTTTTCATTACGCATGCTTTCATCGACCGAGATAAAAGAGCTAATCGGAAGCGACCTAGACATCGATCCTTATTCGGAGCAGGCCCTAGGTCCGTCCGGCTACGACTTGGCGCTCGCCTTCGAGACACGGATTCCTCCCCTCTCATGGACGCTCGTTTCCACCGTGGAAAGGGTAAGGCTGGGGGACTCCTTATCGGCAATATTATTTATCCGCTCCTCATTGGCACGGGAGGGATTGATCGGAAGCTTCGCCCTCGTGGACCCAGGTTTCAACGGCAACCTAACCATATCTTTATTTAACGCCAGCGATAAGGAAATAAGATTGGCAAGGGGCGAAAGGATCGTACAAATAGCCTTCTGCGCGCTCGCCAAACCTACCGACAGGCCCTACTCCGGCAAGTATCAAAACAGTCAGGGAGTAGTGAAAAGCAAAAGAGGTGATAACGTCGAAGGACCTCTACGATGAAATAAGAAGGCGCATGAACGCGGTGGACGCGCTGAGGATAATCAAACAAAGGGAAACCTATGAAACGATGTCTTCTCAGCTAGGACTCTCTCCGGCAATCATAAGCCGTTACATAAACGGAAGGGTTCTGCCGTCCTCCAGGAGGACGCAGGAAATTTTGAAGTTCGTCGAAGAAAAATATCCCCCATCGAAAATGATAGGTGAGGCGCTTAAAATAGACGAAAGCGGCGTAATAGACGACAGCGAGGCCATATCAAACCCGCCGCTGCTCCGGCTCTTGGCCATCGCATGCTCGAACCAAGTCAAAAAACACGTAGACGTGGTACTCACCGTCGCCGCAGACGGAATAGCTTTCGCCGAAGAACTCGCCAACGTTTACGGCGCGAGGCTAGCTGTGGTCAAGAAGGAGCGCGAGCTCGGCATAGATAGCTTCTACGAGGAAACAGAGGTTTCGTTATCCAGCGGTATAAAGGAGGGCTTTTACTTACCGAAAAAATTACTCAAGAAAGACGAGAAAGTCCTGATAGCGGACGACTTGGCCAGGACGGGACGGACTGTGCGCGTACTCCTCAGACTGATCGAGGACGCCGGAGCGGCAGCAGTGGGAATAGCCATCATAGTTTCTACGGAGGCTGCCGTAGAATCCATACCGAAGGACGTGGAAAAATACGTGGGCCTGGAGTTAGAGCAGTGATGCGAAGGGCGGTCGCTTCACGAGCCTCCACCGCTCTGAGCTGGTGCTCGCTCCCTCAAGGGCTTACCTGGCTGGCTGGCTAGCTGGCAGGCTGGCTGGCTAGCTAGCTATTCATCCCCCTTCCAGCCACCGTCCACCCAACCTAGCTCAATCCAATACAGCAGCGGTAAACTACCCACCATCTCAGGTGGTGAATTTCGTGTCCTTGGCCCCGATGAAGTTAAATGCGATGGAAGAAATGAACTCGGCGGTGCACATTTGGCCATTCACGGCGCGGATGTGTGGAAGGACGGGCAGCTGATGAGTGTGCTGGACTTCAGCAGTAACGTCAACCCTTTGGCGCCACCCAAGGGGTTGATGGGCGACCTGAGGAGGTCCGTAAAATTATCGAAGTATTACCCGGAGCCAGATGCGAGGTCCGCGAGATCCGCATTGGCCACTTTTCACGGCCAGAACATCCACCCCGAGAACGTGGTCGTGGGAAACGGTGCCAACGAATTAATCCACCTCGTGTTCGAGGCTGCAAAACCCGGGAAAGCGCTGATCATCGCGCCAACCTACAGCGAATACGAACACGCAGCCATCGGACACGGGCACGAACCCTATTTTCACGTCGTCTCGTATCCCTTCCGCACAAACCTCGAAGAGATATCCCTAGAGAAGGGGACGTCTTTGGTCGTCATATGCAACCCCAATAACCCAACCGGGGAACTCCTCAGAAGAGAAGACGTACTCTCGTTCCACGATAGAGTCCTTCGCTCGGGCGCTGTACTGATGGTCGATGAAGTCCACATGGATCTCTCCGATGGAGAAGGCGAAAGCGTAATCGGTGACGCCGCTAAAAGGGAAGGCTTGATCGTTTTGCGCTCGCTTACCAAGCTCCTCGGGGTGCCGGGGCTAAGGATAGGCTACAGCGTTTCTTCCATCGGCTGGGCGAAAAAAATGGACTCAGTTCGCCCCTCTTGGAACGTGAACGTATTAGCCACGGAGCTAGTTAAGCGTTGGCTGGACGCCGACTTCTTCAAGAGAAGCCAAAGCTACGCCAAGAAGGAAAGGGAATACCTGACGCGCGCCCTTGCCTCTTTAGGGCTGGAAGCCATCCCAAGTCGCGCGGATTACTTGCTGGTAAAACTCGAGGGCATTAGGTCTTGGGAACTCAAGGAGGAGCTCTTAAAAAGGGGTATCCTCATCAGAGACGCCTCCTCCATACGCGGTCTTGACGAAAACTACGTAAGGATAGGTACGCTTTCCCACAAAAAGAACGCGTTACTGATCAGCGCACTGAGGGAGATCCTCAACCAACGGCCCCTATCCTCAGCAAGTGCTTGATCACGCGCTTCTAAGCCAAAGGGAAGTAAGAACAGCTGGAGTAAACTGCCCCGCCCTTACGGACGGGGTCTCTGGTGAAAAAAGATGGAATCATTATCGAGGCGTGAACGGTTTCCTGATCGATGCTTCATCGGTATTTCTGCTCATCGCGTTATAGTTCAGCGCTGATGCGCCGAAGAGCGGCACCACGTGGAAAACCGGCCTCGTCTCCACCAACACTTTTACGCCGTAAACCGACTCGATGACCTCAGGGGTGAGGACCTCCTCAACCTCCCCTTGGGCAGCTACGTGACCACGCCCGATAACGAGGACCCTATCTGAGTATTGGCCTGCCAACGTGAGGTCATGAAAAGTGGCAATCACGGCCCGGTTTCTGGAAATTGCCCTGGTCAGCTCCATTATTTCCTGCTGGGCCTTGAGGTCCAGATGGGCCGTGGGTTCGTCCATCAGAAGTAGCCTTTGCCCCTGAACTAATCCCCTGGCAAGCACCGCGCGTTGCAGCTCTCCCCCGCTGAGTTTATCGATCTGCCGATTAGCCAAATGCGGAATGCCCAACTCCCCAAGCGCTTCCATAACCATTTGGAGGTCCTCCTTGCTCTCGCCTTCCCACCTGCTAAGGTAAGGATAACGCCCCAACATGACGTAATCGACGACCCTAAGAGATGATGACGGAGGCTCTTGGGGGACCACCGAAAGGAAGGTGGCCATCTCCCTCCTGCTCAATTTCTTCCCCTCCTTTCCCTCGTACAACAGAGTCCCCTCATGGGGAAGAAAGCCGGCAATGGCCCGGATAAGCGTAGTCTTACCTGAACCGTTTGGACCCACCACTCCCAGCACCTCTCCCTGATCCACCCAAAAGCTAACGTCCTTCAGCACATATCTTCCTTCCAGCTTTACCGAAATCCCGCGACCCTCTACGACGTGCGTCAACCCTATCGCCTCACCCGTAGCGCCTCCTCTTCATTATGATGAAGAAGAAGGGCACCCCTATGAGAGCGGTGATTATACCTATGGGTATTTCCAAAGGAGCCATGGCCGTCCTCGCCAAGTCATCGCAGAGCAGCAGAAAAATCCCTCCGAGTAGCCCGCTGGTCGGCAGAAGCGCCTTGTGAGATGGACCAAAAACCATCCTGGATATGTGCGGTATCATTAAACCCACGAAACCTATGAGACCACTCACGGAAACGACGCTGGCCACCATTAGCGCGGTTACTCCCATCAGCACCACCTTTACGACTCCGACATTAACCCCAACGTAGAGCGCTTCCTCTTCCCCCAAACTTAGGGCGTCGAGCTCCCTCCTGAAAGCGTAAAGGGCCGCAGCGCAAACTACTACCACGAGAACGACGGGCGGTAGCTCCTGCCAGTTGGACTCCGCCAAGCTTCCCATCAACCAAAATATTACCTCAGGCCTTTGTGACGCGTTGACGTAAATGACGAAAGAAGAAAGGGAACCGAAGAGCAAGCTAACAGCGACACCCGAAAGCAGAAGTACACCCGAAGGCGTGCCCACAACAGACGAAGGACCCAACGAAGTAGCAATTAAATAAACGAGGAAAACCGAAAACAGGGCAAAACCGAAAGCAAGTATTTGGGGAGTATAAAACCCGAAGAAATAAAGCGATAGGCCGGAAGCCAAAGATGCCCCAAGCGCGGCTCCGCTGGATAGCCCTATTACGTAAGGCTCGGCCATGGGGTTACGAAACATGGCCTGGACCACTACTCCCCCCAACGCTAACGCTGCCCCCACCACAAGCGCCATTATCACCCTAGGTGCCCTCAAATAATAGAGTATCTCGGCGTAAAGAGGCGGAAGGCGCGGCATCCCTGGTAAAAAGCCAAACAAATAATCCACTACGTAATACAAGGGTACCTTAACGGCACCTATCCACAGCGAAAAAAGCGTTGTGAGTATCAGCACCAGAAACACAGCGCAGGCCTTCCACTTTGAGCTATACATGATGAACCCCCGCTTCGCGCCTCACCCCCACCCCCTTGAGACCCACCGCCAGGGCCGACGCCAGACCCACTCGATTTGGAGGGGGTTCCGACGCCGGTATGCTTTCTTTTGCCCCCTTGCCGCTTCATCAAATATACCAAGGCGCCGATGGCTATCACGACGATCAGGGCTATCGCGGTGTAAAGCAAGTAGTCGACCGGAGATCCAACCCTTAGGGTATTAGTTGAAGATATGGACGGGTTCGCGGCGGAAGCCGCCTCTACGGACAGCTGCCCCGTCCTAGAAGGTACATACTCGAAGGTGGCGATGCCGTCGGAAGCCGTTACGTTGTAACCCACAGTAGTACCGTTGATGAGGAACTCTATCTTCTGGCCAGCCATAGGTGACCCCGTGTAGGAAATCGCCTCAGCAGATATCGTTACGGGGCGACCCTCGAGAACCGCGTTGCTTGGGAAGGCCAGCAACTCGACCCTCGCGATCTGCGGGGCCACTATCGAAACCGGAGGCGTGACGTTCTCCGAGCCCGTACTGGCCGGGCAAGGAGGAATCGCGAACCCCCCCATGGCTGACGGGTGAAGTGCCTCGGCCAGCCAAACTATACCGTAAACCAAGCGGTATGTGGGTTGTGCGAACCAGCCCTCGTGAGGAATGACGTAAACCCTGCCGTCCTTGACAGCAGACACCCCCTGGAAAGGCATCTGATTCACCACCGAGGAATTCGCGTATTGATCGAGCACCAACACTTGTGGATCGCCAACCAGTATGGCCTCAGGGCTGAACGTGCCGTACCCCGTTATGTTAGAGGCGATGTTGTAACCCCCGGCCAGCTGAATCATGGAGTTGATAAAAGTCGAGTTTCCGGCCGTCCAGTAACCACCATACGTATCCAAGAGGTAGAACGTTTTGGTCTTGTTGCTCGGCAACCTGGCCTGAACATCCGATATGACGTCCTTCATCCAGGCAACTATTTCCTCGGCTTTCTGTTGCGTGCCGGTCGCGTTGCCCAGCAACATTATGTCCCTTTCAACTCCGGTTATGTTCTGGGGATTGAGGACCATGACTGTAAGGTTCATTTGCTCCAATTTCGCGATCTGCTGAGGGCTGTTGATGCCCGATGCTAGAACCAGTTGGGGCTTCAAACTCAGTATCTCGTCATAATCAAGTCCGGAGAAGCCTCCCACGCTCGTTAGGTTAACCACCATTGGCGCGATCGTAGCGCACACGTACTGGTTTCCAACCCCTCCCACCAAGTATTTCCCGAGACCCAGGCCGTAAGCCAGTATCGTATTGCTCGGGGCCAACGAGATTATGCGCGTGGGTTGCTGATATATGGTTATCACGTTACCGGCGTCGTCAACCAGCCTCACAGGGTAGCCGTTCGAACCCCCTTCAGCCATGACGGGGGCGTAAACCGATGCCAGGAAAAGGAAAACTAACACCAGTGATGCGATGCGCTTACCATTCAATTTTTTCACTGCGCTTAGACCGTTCGCGCATTTAAACTTTTGGATAAATTGTCCAAGTCCTGGTAGCAATGTTCCTCGCACCAGGACTTATCCCTTGGGTCGGTCAAAGGCGGGCCCAGCAGCCGATTCTCGACCACGTAGTATCTCCCACGGACGTGTTTCAACGCTTCCCTCATGACCTCCTCGTAGCGGGCCTTCGGATAACCCCTGGCCAAAGGCACCCTGAGCTCCAACTCGATCCCCTCTCCCGAAATCAGGTCCAGCGAACGCAAGAAATTCGCGAAGATAAAGGAGGCCGTTTTGGTGTCGTAACCATAAAATTCGGGTAGCTTCACGTCCGTTGCAACGTGGTCTATTAGACCCAGAACTTTTGTTAGTACCCACGGCATGGTCAAGTTCGAATTCAGGGAGACCTTGAAGCCCATGTCTTTAGCCAAACGGAAAAGGGAAACAACCTCATCTGCCTGCATAAGGGGCTCGCCTCCGGTAACGTGAAAGAAGTCCACGAGTCCGCGCGCGGAGGCGAGGTCATCGGCGAGGCGTTTTATGTCTAAATTAGAGCAAACCGATGGGTCGTTTTCAGCCAGTCTCCAATTGTGGCAGAAGGGGCACCTAAGGTTACAGCCGCAAAGCCAAACCGTGAACGTCACCTTTCCCTTGACGTCCACCATGGATACGCTTTTCCATCCCGCCCCCTTCAACCCGGACCCCAAGCGCTAAACCACGTAATGCTCCCTTATCCTGAACTCCTTCTGCCTAGAGGGGTTCCAGTTCTTGAGGGGCCTGTAATAACCTATTATCCTGCTCCAAACCTCTACCTTCTCAGATCCGCATTTCGGGCACCTATCGTATATGCCAGTGAAAGTTGCACCGCACGATTTGCACACGGTTATCGCGGGCGTGTAGCTCCAGTAAACCAGGTCTGTCTGTATTAGCTTCTTGGTGAGGGCCGCCAGAGCCTCGGCATTCGGCTCCTCTCCCAAAAATATGTGCATCATAACTCCTCCCGTGAACGACCTCTGCACCATCGATTCAAGCTCTACGCGCTCGGACAAAGAGATCGACCCGTAGTAGGGGGCTATGCCTGTGCTGTATATGGGGTCGGTATCCCTAGGCAAGTACGGGAGGAGCTGCGGATAGGCCTTCACGTCCGAGCTTGCGAGCTTGGGGGCCGCCGATTCCCCGGGTACCTCCTCAACATTCCAAGGGACACCGTCTTCCCGCATCCATTCCCTGGCCTTCTCAACCGCGAAGTCCACCATCTTCTTCATCAACGAAGCTGCCTCCAACCAATCCTTTCTATTTCCTTCGTACCAAAGCCACGGTTTCTGCATGTATATGGCCGCCGCTTCTGGCAATCCGAGTATCCCTATTGTATTGAAGTGGTTTGAGGGAAACTGGGGGAGGTATTCCCTTATTCCCCAATAAAAATCCCCCTTGGCTGAAACCAGCGCGGTATACCTTTCCCTAAGCCAGTCCTCAGCTACCTTCACTTTTAGGAGGGTTTCGGCGTAACCATCCCAGAAAGCGTCGTCATCCCCGGCGGTCCTGATGGCAAGCCTGGGAAGGTTCACGTCGGTGGCATTCACCGATCCCGTGGCGTCAGGCACGGACCAAATCCCCCCGAAAGCCTGCCTTTCCATCGATCCAACGGAATCTCCCAGCGAGAAGCCCTTCGCATACGCGAGCTCGTTTTTATCTATATTGATTCTACAACACATGGCAAAGCTCGCATCGGGGTCCACCACACGGGTGTTCAACCAGTAGAAGCTTCCCTTCTTCGCGGCTGTACCGAAAAACGATTGAAAGATCTCTGAATCATCCCAGATCATCTTCGCGGTCGCCATTACAGTGGGTATGGGAAAAGTGAAGGGTTGGCCAGCGGCATCGCCGGCCGCCAACACTTCGTTTAGCGCTAACACGAACGACTTCGCTTCCCTTTCGTAAGATCCCAACTGGTCTGCTTCGACCCCCCCGATCACTCCCCGGTCTCCCTCCAGCATCTTTTTCGGCGCGTCCAACGTTAGGGTAAAGTTCGTGAAGGGGGTTTGCATACCCACGCGACTGGGGTAATTCAGGTTGAACAAAAGCCTCTGGACGTTCTGCTTCACCTCGCGAAAGGAGAGCCCCTCTCCCCTTATGAAGGGCCCCGCGTACCACTCAACAGAGGATAGGGCTTGTGCTCCGGTGAAGAAATGCTGCAATGTGATCAGGTAGTTTGCAACGTGGTCAACGTAAGTATCGAAATGCCTAGCAGGCCCCGAAACAACAGTAGTGGTCTTCAGGCCCTTCACGAGCAGGTCGTGAGTCGAGTGCCCGCTGCAGTAAGGGAGGTAAACGCTCATGGGAAGCTTGTGCACGTAGATCTCGCCCTCGAGTCTAGCCCTCTTAACCTCCAACGGAAGTACGTCTTCTACCTCGCGGGCTAACGCGCTTTCCGCCAAAAAAGAAAAATAGCCAGTGGGGCCGGGATATTTGTTCGCGTTTTCCAGCACGTCCATATCGGCGCGCTTGGTATACCGCTCAAACATCGGCTCGATCTGTCCACCGACCTCGGACATGGTAAGTGGTTTTGCCCGCGCGTATTTAAGGATTTGGATAATTTATCCAATTGCTGCAGTCAGGCCGCCGTGGTGTATATTTTTTCCACCAGCATAGTGGTCCCGTCCTTTGGGCATGGGTCGCCAGGCCTCCCAACGTAATCTCCGTAAGCGAAGTCCTTGGTCAGCTGGTAACCGCAAGTGGGGCATTTATATACCGTGTATGTCTTCTCGGGCATATGGGAAACTGCATAGCCTACCCTGTAATAGTTCAAGATGGTGACGTAAATGAGGACGACCGCCGCCGCGTAACTGACCAGGGCCAACACCGCGCCAATCAAACCTTGCGTTAGGGATTGCGAACCAAAGATTATCAAAAACAATGCCAAAATTATACCTATCAAAAGGTTTGCGTACCTGGCATAAGCCGCGGGTTTCCTCTGACCTTGCTGTTCGGACATTCACGCCACCCCTATACTGTTACCGATCCCGGCCACTATTACCTCGTCACCCTCCTTGGTTTGCTCCCTAATTACCTGCTTGACCTTTTCGGCGGCCGCCGGTATCGCGTCCGCTATTTCTTTCTTCATACCTGTTATCGCCTCTTCCATGGATTCCTTCAAGATGATGGCCAACAAGGGCACGCCGTGCGTCCTGGCAGCCTCCTCTATCTTGAACTTCTCGGGCCCCGGATCCCCTATGGCGGCACCCACACCTTCCACGACGTCTCCCGAGTTATCCCCCTCCAGCTTGAGCGCTGCATCGACGGTTATTATCAGCTTCACCTTGTCACCCTCCGATTCCATCAGCCTGTAGACTCCCTCCCCCGGCTTACCAACCCTCCCTCCGGGTCCCTTAGCTTTGAGGATCAACAGGGTCCTTCCCTCGAATTCCTTCCTAGCGTAAACCGTCTTGGTGCCCTCTATCTCCTGCGTCGGCGCCCCCTGGGCTAGGGCGTGAGCTACCATGGGGCCAGCGCCGTCTCCTATGGGCTTACCCTCCAGGAAAGCATCCATGGCCTTCTCGTAGCTACGCGCTATTTCCTTGATTTGACCCAAACTCATAGCCACTTGCATCAGTATCATCCAATTGTTCTGCTTGGTACCCAAGATCAAGTAGTGCTTTATGTACCTATAAATGAAGTTAAGGGCCATAGCCGCCTCCATCGCCACCCCCAGATTAGCCTGCTCCTCGGAGGAGGCGTTGGGCGCCAACTTTGCCATCTCCTGATCAAACCGATTCTCCCTCACGTCGAGCAAATATTCGAGGCGTTTGAGCACACCGCTGGGGTCTCTGTCAACCGGTTCTATGGTGAAGAACTCCATGAAGTCCTTCACCCGTTGGCTGGGATCCATGTTTGGCTTCCCCCTCTGAACGATAGCGTTTATCAGCCTCGCAGTGGCCGCATCGCTGACCGATTTCATCTCCCTTAAGAAGCCCTCTATCTGGTTTTTCCATATCATGGATTGCAGTTTCTGGCCGTAAAACATCAAATAAATCCATGCCGCGGTGACCAACAGGTATATTATCCACCCCGTGGCACTGCTGGGCAGGAAACCGTTTGTACTCATTCTTATATCATGATGTTTAAGCGGTCTATATATAAGTGTGTATCACGACGCCGGAACGGGCGCGAGCGAAGGCGCGCTAACGGGGGGGAAAGCGGATGAAGGGACTTCGCTGGACGATTTGAGATCACGCATAAATACCCGGGCTAAGTTTCCCCATCCAATGGCTTGCTTCGCTCGCGTGGTGCTGGGCGGGACCTTCGACTTCTTGCACAAGGGACATCGCCTCCTCCTAGACACCGCGTTCAGGGTCGGCGACTGGGTGACCATTGGGCTAACCACGGATGATTTCCTAAAAGACAGAAAGCGCGCGGCCCACGACTTCGCCGAAAGGAGGAGTTGCCTGGAGGCGTATTTAGAGCGCATGGGATTCAAGGGAAGGTACGAAATAGTGCCCATATGGGATCCCGTAGGGCCAGCCATAGGGGATTACGACGCCATCGTGGTCAGTGAGGAAACAATTGCTGGCGCGTCAGCAGTGGACGAGGCGAGAGTCAAAGCGGGAAAGGGTAAACTAATAAAGGTGGTCGTGCCCCTGGTCCTGGCCTACGACAAAAAACCTATCTCTAGTTCCAGGATTAGAGCTGGAGAGATAGACGCGGAGGGCAAAAAACTTGAGCGACCAAATCTACGCCAAAATCGTCACCGCCGCCTCTAGGAAGAGGGAATGGCAGTTATCGGAGCTGGCGAGCGAGATAGGGATTCCGGAATCCACGTTGGCTTCTCATTTGGAGAGGCTAAGAGAAGAGGGGCTAATCTCTTACGACGTGCGGGAGGAAAAGAGGTACGCACTCACGGAAAGGGGCAGGGAATACCAAAGGAGGGGTTTGCCGGAAGTCAGGTTGGCCTTAGCGTGCTCCCAGACGCCCAACCTGACCCCAGACGAAGCCAGAAAGATCCTCGGAGAGGATGCGGGCGCTGCCATTTCCTGGGCTCTCAAAAAAAGTTACGTGAGCATGACTAGGGAGGGCGACAAAAGAGTCCTAAAACTCTTACGCGTTCCTCAACAAACAGTCGATGAGCTGATCCGCGAGAACCCGGCAGAAGCGCTTCAACGCGGTATCGCGTTGGAGAAAACTGATAGGGTATTCGTCTTCAAGGGCGTCGCGGAAAACGTGGGTGGGGAGAAGGTCATATCCAGACTCACTCACGAAGACATAATTTCAGAAAGGTGGAAGACTGAAAAGCTGAAGCCTTACGACGTAACCATATTCCCGCCCCCTTCAAGGGGTGGAAGGAAAAACTTCTTCGAGGACTTCTTGGATTGGGTACGGGATATATTGGAAGATATGGGCTTTGAGGAAGCTAGGGGGCCCTACCTGGAGGCCGAATTTTGGAATTTTGACGCGCTATTCCAGGCGCAAGACCACCCCGCTAGAGAGCTCCACGACGTCTTCTCAATACCCTATAGTACGGAGCTCGAAAACGAGACCCTTATCAAAAGGGTTGCCGCCGAGCACGAAGCGGGCTGGCAATACGTTTGGGACCCCGCAAAAGCGGCTTCGCTGATATTGCGGTCCCAAAACACCGCCGTTTCGGCCAGGTTCTTGTCTCAGCATAACCGCGGGCCATTGAAGATGTATTCGGTGGATAGGGTTTTCAGGAAAGATGAATTAGATCAAAAGCACCACGTAGAATTCTATCAGAGCGAGGGTATCGTTGTAGATAAGAACTTGACGCTCAGAGACCTGCTTGGCTTCCTGACCGAGTTCGCGAGACAACTGGGCTTCGATGAAGTGAGATTTTACCCGAGTTACTTTCCCTTCACCGAGCCTAGCGTTGAGGGCTACGTTAAACACCCCAGGCTAGGTTGGATAGAGACGCTGCCAGGCGGCGTCTTCAGGCCCGAGGTGACCAGACCCCTTGGGGTAAGCGAACCCGTGCTCGCCTGGGGTATCGGTATAAGTAGGCTGGCCATGATAAAGTTCGACATAGATGACATAAGGCAACTCTACGAACCCGACCTTGAGCTGCTGATGAGGAAGGAGGTGTTTTGATCGCCGACTAACAGGATACCCATCGGGAAGCTGGTGCACGACGTAGGCGCACCTGAAGACGAGGTGCTATCCAACTTGTCTTCGCTTAAGGTCTCCTATGAGCTGGAAGGGGAACTAGCTCAAGTGGAGGTCACGCCGGACAGACCCGACCTATTGGGCGAGAAGGGGCTGGCCATGGCGTTGCGGGCCTACCTTGGGTTGCCGGTTTCCCCTCCTGAGACGTACCAGGAGATAACACAAGTTTTTCAAGAAGAGGAGACGGAGAACTTCAGGGGTCACTTCAACGGTTTTTTCGTATCTGGTTTAAACCTAGACGACTTAGACGTGCAGGCCTTGATGAACTTCCAAGAGGTACTTCACAAGAGTTATTGTAGGGATCGGCAGAAGGCCTCAATAGGTATACACGATGCCTCCGGCGTAACCAGGGTCGATTACGTCGTAAGAAAACTGGATCAGGTCAGGTTCATTCCCCTTGGTGGAGAATCCCCAATGACCGCTGATGAGGTCCTAAGGCAGACCGAGAAGGGAGCCGAGTACGGTAAGTTTATGCCTCCGGATTCTCAAGTAGGTCTTTTCGTGATGTCTAATCGGGGGGTGATGTCCATGCCTCCCATAATAAATTCCGAAATGACCCGCGTTACCAAAAGAACCAACAAGATCTTCGTTGACGTCGAGGGATCGGACGCCAGGACCGTAAACCTGGTGGCCGCGCTCCTGGCAAGAGAGCTGTCCGGTTACGGTTCGATCGGTCTTACCCGCGTGAACTCCACTCACGGACAGAAGACGTGCCCTGACCTGTCGTATAAGGACGCAGAGGTTGACGTGGAGGCGGCTAACTCCGCCCTAGGCACATCGCTTTCGCCAGAAGAATTGACGAAAGCGCTTAACCGCTTGGGTCACGAAGGAAGACCCTTCGGCAACAAGGTCCTCCTGAAGGTGCCCTACTATAGGTTCGATGTGTTGGGGCCCGTGGACGTGATCGAGGACGCCATGATGGGCGTAGGCCTACAGGCTCTGAAACCCACCTTGCCTAACAGTTACACCGTGGGAAAAAGGAGTAAGGATTCAAGGGAGCGTGACAAGGTAAGGGACGTAATGGCTTGGTTGGGTTACATCGAAATATCGATGACCGTCCTGACCGATGGTAAAAAGCAAAAGGAATTCTACGACTTGGATCCCCTACCTTTGAGCAATCCCGTCAGCGCCTCGTACGACTCGTTGAGGATCGGCCTCCTCCCGGATCTGTTGAGGGCAATTTTTGTCAATAAGAAGAAGGGAATGCCACTTCGCTTCTTCGAGGTAGGTTCTGTGATCGAACCCGTTGGCGACAAAGCCGTTCAAAAGTTGAACGTCGCAGCGGTGGTCAGCGATTTCTCGATTGGCTTAGAGGACGTTCAAGGAGACCTCTTGAGGCTTTGCGAGGACCTCGGCATTGACCACCGCGTCCAGCCCCGCGATTTGCCTTTCGCCATCACCGGGAGATCGGGCTCTATGCCAGACGGTTGGGTGGCGGAGCTATCTCCTAAAGTGCTACTATCTAACGGAGTGGAGTTCCCCGTCGCTGCCTTTGAACTCTCGCTGGGAACCGAATTCGTCACAAAGCTAGTTTCAAAAAGATGAGGAGTTATCCCCTTTGGGCCAGCTTTTAGGCGCCTAGCCGCGAAACGGTGGAAACCGACCTCGGTCTACGGCCTCGCTAACTCCTGGCGTCTGTGAACTACCCCACCCTCGGGAACGGGGCTTCCCGGTTCAACGACGCGCTTGCGCGGGGAATGCCTCGGGTGTTCCGCAGGCGGGGAGGCGTTCTCGTACCCGGGCGTCTTACCCTTCCCTTCCCTCTCTTCCTCCCTTCCTCTCTTCCTCCCTCTCCCGCTTTTCGGTGAAAGCCCAACCATCACCGTGGTGGCCAAGGCACCGGTTGCCGATCAAATTGCCCACAAAAGCCTCCCTACGAAGGGCTGACCATCCCCTCCATCGCAAAGGACTTTTACCCCTTAACCCCCGAAAAGGTTAAACCGAGGTATCGTTGGATCAGGCCCTCGGACCTCACTAGGAACCGAGGAGAGAGCGCTAAGCTGACTATGAGATCGGTTGCAAAAGGGGCCCGGGGGCAGTAGAGGGTGAGCCGGTGATCAAGGGCGGGGTAGAACGTTTTTAAGGTCGTGGTTTTAACCCTCCATGGAGAAACCTGCGATTAGAGCTTTTTTCCTCTTGGGTTTGGTGGCGAGCCCCTTGGTGGTGGCTTCAGGTGGACATCGAAGGAAAGCTGAGGGTTTTCGACGAAGTCGCTGAGGAGATAATAACGAGAGAAGATCTACGGAGACTGCTGTCAGAAAACGAGCACCCGCTGGCTTATGATGGTTTTGAGCCGTCTGGCATCGCCCACCTACCGCTCCTCTACAGGGCCATAACCATAAAGAAGTTACTTGCCATCGGGGTCAGGTTCAAGCTATTCCTCGCGGATTGGCACGCGTGGCTCAACGGAAAGCTAGGAGGAAATATGGAGGCCATAAGAGCGGCGGGTAACTACTTCGTAGAGGCCTGGAGGGCTGAAGGCGTACCCGTCGGTTCTGACCAGGTTGAGGTTATTTGGAGCAGCGATATCCTCGACCGGGATTACTTGACGACCATGCTGAGGGTCGCTAACTTCGCCACGGTGAACAGGGTAATGAGGGCTTTGCCCATAATGGGCAGGACCGAGGTCGGAGCCGATAAAATGGCTTGGCTTATTTACCCGGTGATGCAGGTAACGGATATTTTCCAGTTAGGGGTAGACATATGCCAGTTAGGACTAGACCAAAGGAAAGCCAATATGTTAGCTAGAGAGGTAGCTGAAAAGATAGGGCGTAAAAAACCTGTTGGAGTCCACCACCATATATTGATGGGACTCTCAGGTCTAAGGCCAGGCAAGGGAATGGACGAGGATGCCAGAAGGGATGCAGCCATATCTAGCAAAATGTCTAAGTCTGCTCCCCAAAACACGATATACCTAACGGACGACCAGGAGACCATAAAGAAAAAGATAATTGGAGCTGCCTGCCCACCTGCCACTTTGGAGGGGAACCCCATAATGGAGTACTCCAAGTACATAGTATTTCCCATATTTGGTAAGCTGAAGGTCGAAAGGGAGCTGGCCCACGGTGGAGATATCGAATACGCGGACTATCAAGTGCTAGCGAACGACTACTTGGCTGGTAAATTACACCCGCTAGATCTGAAATTGGCGGTGGCGCGCGCCTTGGATACAGCTATTTCCCCAGTCAGAGACCACCTACGCAACGACCCAAGGGCACGCGCCTCCTGGGAAGCGTTCGCCCCCTACCTTCCGAGGACGCAAACTACCCCGCCCTAAAGGACGGGTTTCCCTTCTTTCCCTATTTATGGTGTTGTCTGACGGAACGAAGAAGTCTTATTAAGAAATTTTTATTAGCGTTCTCGAGTGAATGCCTCCCGAAGGGGAAAACGAAAGAGCCAATTGATTCGCGAACGCCTGTACTGGGCCTTAAGACGCGGCTCCATTAGTGAACTACCCCGCCCTCACGGACGGGGCTTCCCGGTTCATCGATACGCTTACGCCTGGAATACTTGCGAAGTATTCCATCATCGCAGAGGCGTTCTCATCCTCGGGCGTCTCCCCTACGTTCCATAGGGAAAGCCCCATTTGGGCATCAACAATATAAAATTTGTTATATAAAGACATTTCTGTAAGGGGCTATCCATCCCCCACCTTACGGAAGGGGACTTTCGCCCCTCAACCCCATAAAGTTAAAACGGTGTAACTTGATTTCATACCAATGCGTACCCACGATGCGTGAGCGGAGTGAAGCGGTTCGCTTTGATCAAAATCGATAACACCGAGCACCGCTCTCGCGCCCATTATTTGCTCCAGCCGTTTACGCGATAAGTCGGTCGCTAGCTGGTCTTCTCAGCAGAACGAAGCGCCGTCGTCGATGAAGTCCCTCATGGGGAAACCGTTACCCGTTTAAGCCTGAAGCGGTAAAGGTATTATGAGCAAGAAGAGGAAGAGAGAAGGCCCAGCTCCGATGACTGCAGCCGGTCTGGTCAGGTATTATGAGGAAGACAAGGGCATAAACTTCAGACCATCCGTTGTGATAGGTATTGCCGTGGCGTTTTCCGTGATCGTGGCTCTGGCAGATGCTGGCTTTTTTGGTTTCATAAAGCCTCGAGGATAAGCGGTTAAAGATGGACCCGCAGAAATCGGCCAACGAAATTGAGGAAAGAAAGAAGTGGCTGTTTCACGTCCCCATTCCGGATAAGGCGATTTATCCACTGTCCTTCCTTGAGCTGCTAGCGCTTTTCGCAAGGGCATATTCGCTCCTATGCGCGATCGCATTCTCTTTGGGTGAACTGATCGGCATAGCACTCTTGGCGACCTACCTTCAACCAAAAAGGCTTTTCAATGCCAGACAATCTCTTCTGCTCGGAGACGTGTTTTATTCGCTGCCAGTGCTACTGGTTTACGCGCTACCCCGTTATAACTCCTACATAGTGGGCGCCGCCCTGACTTCCTACCCCCTTACTCTCTCGTACGTCGCGTCGGTTTCCAACCCCTTGCTCTTCCTTCCGATAATTTTCATCTTTTTCTTGCCATTATTTTTAATATCGAAGCCGCTCGCGTTTCCCTTCCTCCTTGCCATATACGCTTCTTCTATCGCCCTAGCTTTTCTGACGATCTCAAAGGTCGATAGTAAAACCCTGAAGATAATAGGGATAAAGGGGTCGCGGTTTGGAGCTAGCTTTTTCAGGGCTTGGTTCAACAAAACCGATAACGAATATGAGAGTTTTTTGGAGCAACTCTCGTCCTTAAAGCGGATCGTGACGGACGTGTTTTTGTTCACCGAAAGGGAGAGAGGTTTTCCCTTGGGCAGCCTGATCGTGACCGACATACATCCGGGTCCTTTCCACGACGTTGGGAGTAGCACGTTACCCACCGTCCTCTCCAGCGAGATGGAAAGGACTACCGGCGCTCCCTGTCTCGTCTTAAGGGGGAAGGGTAGCCACGAAAACGACATTCCCACTAAGGCGTTGGCAGAGGGTTTTGCAAAAATGATATCGACATCTGCGGCTAACTTGCTAGTCCCACTACGTGCGTCGGTTAGAGCTGATGACCCCAAAGAACAAAAAGTGGAATTCGAGCAGGACAAGGCCGGCCCTTTCACCGTAACCTCGTTCACCCTGAACGAGGAAAACCTGGTCCTACTCAGCAAGGCACCGCTGCCGTGCGACGATATACCGCAAGAGGTGGGAGATTACCTGGAGGCCTTGGGGTGCAAAGTAGCGGATGCCCATAACTCGGGTCCCATAGACGGCTATTCCACGCTGAACTACTTCCCGCCTTCAAACGTAGAGCAACTCCATCAAAGGATATCTGATAAACTATCATCGCACAAGGTAAGCACCAGCTCAGATTTCCGCGTCGGATTCTCTCACATCAATGCCAGGGCTTCCCTGAAGACCGGTATATGCGATGGAGGCGCGGTAGCCATGAGTTGGACCCTTAACGGCATCAAGGGGGTCTTGGTATCCTTTCAGGGAAACAACATGACCTCGGGCTTGAGGGATAAAATCGTAGATAGCCTGAAGAAGATCGGTTTTACTCACGCCGAGGTGTCTACCACAGATAACCACCAATTGTCGACATCTTTGCAAGCAGTCAACAAGTATAGCATGGTAGGGGCCGAAGACCAACGCGCGGTAATAAACATGGCTGTGCAGGCGGCAAGGGCAGCCTCAGACGCAGAAAAATCGGCGCTCGTGTTAGTCCAGAAGAGGTTAGACGAGCTCAAAGTCATTGGGTCGGACAGCCTTGGAAAAATTAACGATGCGATAAAGGCTGCCCTACCGGTTTTGGGCAGGTACTCGCTGATATCGCTGATTACGCTGGCCGCCATTGGTATTTCTTGCGCCTTCATGGCGCGACCCCAGTGCAGGGGTTAAGCTTAATTCCCCCAGCTACTTTTTATTTGTCCTGCCGGTCATAGCGAGCGAGGAAACACCCGGACCCATTCCGAACCCGGAAGTTAAGCTCGCCCGCGTAAGGGATTCGGTGGGGCCGCAAGCCCTGCAGGGTCCCTTAACTGGTAGGACGCGTAGCCCGATCAGCTAATGGCTACTCCTCGCCGTTTAGCCCTGCCCCTTCCGCTAAAACGTCCTTTAATTGCGACGAATTAATCATGCGTAGCGGTTTTCCCGTAGCCAGGCGCAGCATCAACAGAAGCTGATGGTAACAGGGCAGCTGTCTGTGTCTAAGAACGTTATTCAAATAGAAGTCCTGGCAACTGCAGTACTTTAAGCCGACCAAAACGTACTTCGTTTTCTCGCCGCTTATGACGTAAACTTCCCTGCCCTCAATGGCCCACACGTCAGCTCCTCTTATAAGGGCCTCCACAGCCTTCCTGCCGCGCCTACCGAACAAAGAACGCACCGACCTGATCCGATCTTCTTCGCTCATAGAAGCGAGCTTATCCAGAAGGGCTTCCAGCGACCCCTGTAGGCCTTCGGGCAGCATTGGAATTTCCACGTTTTAGTTCAAAACACTCTTAAATGGCTGATCCCTGTATTTATGCTGAACCAGAAGAACGCGAAAGCGCTCATAATAAAGGTGGCCGTTGTCCTCCTGACCATCGTGGCCCTCCTACTACTTTTCGATTACTATATAGCGCCTCTGATAAACGTTAAACCAACGGTTAGGTCAAACATGCACATACTATTCGCCCTAGCTGCCGTGGCAGCGCTGATCTACATCCTAAAGGACCTGTCCAAAGTATTGGATAAATACTTGGGCCCGCATTTGGCGAACCTCGTTACCTTTATCTTTGAAATAGTGATCGTTACCGTTGGGACCCTCGTCATACTTTCCATACTTCGCGTGAGCTTGACGACGTTACTCGTGAGCGGAGGCATAGCAGCGATCGTAATAGGCCTAGCCATATCCACGTTGGCCAGCAACCTGATCTCCGGAGCTTTCATATATGCCGCCTTTCCCATAAAAGTTGGGGATCGCGTCTTCATCAATAACATACCAGGTAAAATAAACAAGATAACCACGATCTACACTTCAATCGAAACCGAGGGAGGGACAGAGCTTGTCATACCGAACTCGGCGCTGGTGCAGGGCTACTTCTTGATAGCGAAAGGCCAGGGGAGAAACGGGAGGGTCTATGGTTATAGGATAGGAGACAGGGTTTCAGTGCCTTCGCTAAACGTAGAGGGGAAGCTCGAGGGGCTTGACGATTTCGTTGCAGAAATACAGACACAAAAAGGGCGCCTGATCGTACCCGCCTATTCCCTGCTGACGGGCGGTCTTTTCATGGCGAAACAGCCCGATGAAACCTCAACCTTCACCATAAAAGTTAACAGAAACGCAGATAAAGTGAGAAAAGCCCTAGAGGAAGCGGGGGCCAGAGTAGACTTCAACTCCATGGATGGTGAAGACATTGAATTCCTCGTTTCCTTCAAGTCTGCGCCCGAAAAGGAGCAAGAGGTAAAATCGAGGCTTATAGCCTTGGCCTACGAAACGCAGAAGGGCAAGGAAGCCGCATGAGTACCTGTAAAAATCCGTCATTGCCGACGGTACAAAAAGCTTTTCTCTACCGGGCAGAGTGTGGTAGACCAAAATATGAGTAATGGTACCGCAGCGATGGGTAGAGGGTCTAACAAAAAGACCCACGTCATTTGCAGGAGGTGTGGGAGGCATACCTTCAACATCCATACCCACAGGTGTTCCAGTTGCGGTTTTGGCGCAACACCGAGGTTTAACGCCAAAAAGCGAGGAGCTCCTATGGTTTCTTTCTGGTCTTTCATAAACGCCTTTTTCGTCTACTGAACTCCTCCCCGCCACGAAGGACGAGATTTGTCGTTCGTCTTATCACGGCATGAGCAGGTTACCGACCAAGCTGATGTCAAAGACCATACCGTGAACGTAATCCTCGGTACCAACCGCGACCTGCGGGCTATTGTTTTTCAACATCTCCTCCACAGCAACCCTGATCGAAGTCCCCGACGGCAACGTCGGGAGCCTCCGCGTTGGTATCTCGGAAACGGGCTTATCGGGAAAAGTCAAACCCTTAGACCCCATGTAAAGCACGGGGGCCACTGACCAATCCCAGTCCTCCCCTTCACTCGCTGCCTGCATCGGTGACTTGCTCCGGCTGTACTCCTCTTCGAGCTGCTTCAAGAAGTCGAACTCCGTCAAGAAACCCCGCGCCTTACCCGAGTCGTCCAGAATTGTTAGCGTATCCGCTCCGTAATACCTCATGATCTTGTAAGCTACGCTTATCGGCGTCCCCACCCATACCGAAGGAAACCCTGGCGATACGTAATCATCCACGGTTTGGCTGAAAGCTGTCTCATCTGCTGCTTTCTGCAACAAGTCTTCAACGGAAACCACCCCAAGCAGCTTCCCATCGTCATCGACCACGGGCACAACTCTGAAGCCGCTCTTTATTATGGCCTTGGCGGCTTTCTGAACTGGATCCTTTGGCCTGACCTTGGGGGGGCGATTGTTCATTATAAGCGCGGTCTGGTCGGTTTCGGTCCTGCTCATCAATTCCTTCATGGATATCATCCCAGCCAGGGTAAGCTTTCCCTTCCTTATAACCGGCGCCGAAGAGACCTCGTTCTTCAACATCACGGCCAGTGCTGCCATCCTCTTGCTGGGGACCTCCACGTAAATCGGGTTATTGTTCATTACTTCTTTTACTATCAATACTCTCGTCCTCGTTTAGCGACCGCTAAAGTGATCGCCAAGATGTGGGTCATCTCAATGCACGTATTTATGACCCCGTGTCATTTAAAAACATAACGTTCATAACTACCCAATTCCCAAATACTCGGTTTTTACACCGCGACAACTCGGTTCCCATTTGATGAGTAACCCGAGTTCGCTACTCGCAGACTCCTCGTTTTGTCTAACTTTTGACACCCCTACCTTCGATGTAGTAGCCCGCGGCCAAAAGCGCAATCGTCCAGTGGTTGGGAGCTAAACTCGATTCCCCCTTTCAACTCGGCCATTCTTGCAACGCGCAAGAGATCCCATGCCTCCTCAGGTCTCTTTACCCGCGGACTTCGCTGGATTTTAAGACTCGAAAATCCTTCATCTCAAGCTTCGTTCGATACCACTGACCAATCATGCGCGGGTTGCTACCGACCTCCTCCCCGCCACGAAGGACGAGGCCTGTCGTCCTTTTGTCAGACTCTCACGGGATACATACCTGCGCATTGCGACGCAACCTAAATCTAAAGGTTTAAATTTCAAAATGAGCTAGAAATCAGGTCGTTGGGTTTTGTCACAAGGGGAGTTGTTCCCACAAGGAGTCAGTAGCAGCCAGGTGATAGCGCTCGTTGAAAGCGTCGTTGCAGATGGGGGGAGGGTAGACGCGGCCAAACTGGCCGATGATTTCGGCTACGACGTGAAATCCATGTTACCCATTCTAAGAGCCGCAGAGATGCTTGGCCTAGTACGCGTGGACGAAGGGGACGTATCGGTTACACCGTTGGGCACAGAAATAGCCAAAAAGAAGGGCAAAGCCCTCACGCTTCTAAAGGAAAACATAAGCAAAATGGAGCCCTTCAAGACAGCGCTTGAACTCATCGGGAGAAATGGGTTTGCTACGTCTAGGCAAATATCGGAGGCGCTAGCCAAGAGGGGCATGTCTTTTTCAGATGACGGAGAAGAAAACGAGAGGATCATTGAGGAAATCTTAGTCCGCTGGGGGATCTACACCGACGTGGTGAAATATGATGGCAAAACCGCCTTGTTCTCACCCGTTGATGAACGAAATATCCCCACCCTCTAAGATGGAGCTTCCCAGTTCTTTGATACGCTTACTCCAGCTGAGGAATGCGGGAGAATAATTCCGCAACGCTAAGGCGGGGGCGCTTTCATCCTGAGTCATATTCCCTGCGTCCCAGAGCAAAGCCCCTCCTCTAGCACGACCGCAGTGGAGGCCACATCCCCGTCGAACGTTGAACCGCAGAAGGGATAGGTGAACTTCCCTCTCCCCCCTCTTCGACAGGTTTAGCTTCTGCTTGGCTTTACGGTTTAGAAGCACGCCGGAGCTCTCCACGAGCCTACCAATCTCAGCGGGCGCGCAAGGCTTACTTCACCTCTTCAAGGCATCGCGGAGTCCGCCATACTGAGGTCCCGCACATCTTTTTACCGAGGAGCTTATACCGCGAGCCACGAGCGTGCGTTGCCCGCTTGAAAGACTACACCGGGGTGACTGGTCATCATTGAGTGAGTCACCTAACTGATATGTCCCGCCTCACGTTTGACCTGTTTCTGAAACTCCTTCCCAATCTTGAGAAAAAGCCTCCTCCTATTCGTTACTTGAAGGCGTTCTAGTGCGAGAGAAGACGTGTAAAGCCTTCTTCAGCAGTTTCAAAATAGATAGGTTTATATATAATTTTGGGTATGAACGATTTGTGTGTGCATGGGCAGTAGGGTGGTTGCAAAGACCCAAGACCTCCTTTAGAAAGAGAGGGAGGGGTACGTGCACATACAGAGGAGGGAGGGGACTGAACATGGAGGGCGCTTCCCAGAGGGAGTGGTGGGACAACGTGGTGCTGCCATCCCTCCTGGGTGGGTGCGTCCTGACGGGGGCGGAGCGGAAGACTCCCGATGAACTCGTGAGGGAGTTGGGTGAAGCCGTGAAGCCCAAGCTCTACGCGTACGATAGGTATGCTGATGCGTACCCGCGTGCGCCTGCGTAGAGCGAAACCCTCTTAGGACACCTACTCAAAGGTATTAACCGACCTCCTCCCCGCCCTGAAGGGCGAGGTTTTACGTCCCTATGAAACACCATTTATAATAGGTGGCGTGAAGGTAGCAGCCCGCATCCCTCGCTGAGGAGAACTTTAGCTCCCTTATTCCCCGTTGAAGATTAATCCTTCCAGAACATGTGGGTACGATTGAATTCGGCTTCTGCTTTAACTATTAGCGGCACCAGGTCCAGGGGAGGCCATGCACTCCCCGTCGCCTTGATCAAAATCCTGGTGGCGGTCTCCGGACCTATCCCCCTGCCGGCCAGCACGTAAGCGGCGCGTCTACCTCCCTGCGATATGAGGTTGCTAGACCGCATCAGCTCATTTGCAAGCTTTTTCTCATCTGGTGTCAGTTTTCTACCGGTCCTCACTTTTTTGACCAGGCCCTGGGTTTCAGAACGAGGCCATGTGCATCCGACCATCATCGACCCACAACGAGGACACGTTATTTTTTCCGGCAGTTCGGATACCCTGTAAACATTTTCCCAACCGCAGTTCAGGCATACCAACTTGACTTGCGTGGCCAACAGCCTGTTGTTCACGGTATCGGTGGCGGTCGGCAAATCGTAGGCGCGCCTCTCCAAGAAGAATATGTTACCGCCACTGGGCTTGAAAATCAGCGGCAACATCCCGTCGCGCACTTGACCCATGAAGGATAAAAAGCCGTCCAGATCCGCGTCCTCGGACCCCACTTCAGAAATAACCTCCTTTTCGACCCAGGTCCCGCTCCAAGCCTCTGCTATCTTTCTCAGAAGGGGCTGGCCAGGGATGACGTCCCCCCCGATCAAGCCAAGCCGCAAGGAAACCCGCATCAGTCTACTCAAGTAAAGCGGGGATGAAAGCAACCCGTTAAGGTAAAGATTTCTTATCGCTCCGTCGTCCAAGGAGAAAAACTCCTTAAATAAACCATCATCAACGGGCAGGCCGGTCTCGACCACGACCTTATACTGATCTCTGAAGAACCGAACCGAAACCCCATGCTCTTCTAGGAACCGCGAAAGGGCAAGGGCGAAAGCCATGTTGACCTTGCTACCCAATGGCGAAGAAATCAGGACACCAAGCCGACCGTCATTCGAAAAACCGTTGAACGCGAGCGCGTATCCTGGCACTGGTGAAGCCTTAATTTCGTCCTGTATACGGGCCATGGAAGCGGCGTCGGTAAGTTGCTTAAGTTCCGGTGAGAATCCCCTCAAGCTTGCTACCTCTGCAGAAACCTCGGAGTCAACGGGTATCAACTCTCCCTCCCAAGAGGGTATAAGGCCCGTGGAAGCAGTTGGCGATAACCACACCTCCCTGCTCTCGCCGTCAACGGCCTCCACACGCCAGTCCCTGCCGGCTAACCTAATTATAGCGCCAGTTTGGCAGTGCGCTATTACGAATTCGTGGTCCAGCCTGCCGAGTTCCTTCCTATCGCCGGAGGCCTTAGCCAAGAAATCGTATGTGCTAGGTATCATCGATACGTGAACGGCGTAATACCTACGCGTAAACAGGGTCTTCTTTATGACCCCCTCGCCGGGGGCGTAACGTACTACCTTCAGGCGCTTCAAAGCCTGTACCACGTCCTCCAGATAGGGGGCGGCATCGCCAAAGTAAGCGGAACTGCGAAAAACCGCCCTTATCTCCTCTAGCGAAGTCTTTCCTTCGTCAAGAAGTAAACCGACCAACTCATGTGCAAGGACATCCAGACCCAATGGGGGTGGAGGAAACCGCTCTGTGCGCCTTTGAAGTGCCCTCCTAGCGATCACTAGGCTTTCCAAATAATCCAAAGGGTTATTGGTTATTATGTAACCTCTTGCAACCCCCCCTAAGCGGTGACCGGCACGCCCAACGCGCTGCAGCAAGGTCTCCACCCTCCTAGGCGATGAGTATTGAACGACGGTCCCTATGCTGCCGACATCTATACCCAATTCCAATGATGAAGTGCACACCAATACTTTTTTTGAGCCGCTCTTGAAAGCTAGCTCCAGGCCTTCCCTAACCTCTTTGGATAAGGATCCATGGTGGACTCCAACCTCCATGGTTTCGCCCAACTTTTTCCCCAGCCACTCGGCCGTCTCTCTGGTGTTCGTGAAAACGAGGGCTGAAGAGCTACCCTTAACCGCTTCGGTTATGGCGGCAAACTCATCGTTTCTCCCAACCAGGCGAACCGACAGCTCTATCGGACGAATTCCCCTTACCTCAACCAACTCGTATTTCCTATTACCGAAAACGGTCCTCGCGACCGCCCCGCCGTCCGAGGTGTAAGCCGACAGGGCCACGCGCTGAAACTCCCCGGCAAAACGAACCAGGCGCTCTAAGCCATACGAGAGGGCTATCCCCCTTTTGTTGTTGGTGACCTCTTGGGCCTCGTCTATCACGACCGCCCTGACCGCTCTTAGGAATTTCTCAAGAGTGGGACTTATGAGCAATCCCTCAAGCGACTCCGGCGTAGTTATCAGGATAGTCGGGGGATCACGGCTGATCTTGCCCTTCTCCCAGGTGGGCGTATCGCCGTGCCTAAGGGCTATGGTTATACCCAGGAGCTTTGCCAACCGCTTAAGCCTCATCAATATGTCCCTATTCAGAGACCTCAGCGGTGTGATGTATATTAGCCGGGACCCCGGCGACGAGAGCAACGAATCCATTAAAGGAATCATCGCGGCCTCGGTCTTTCCACTACCGGTTGGTGCTATCACCAACGCGTTTCTGCTTGATCTGATAACGGGTATGGCTTTTTCCTGGACATCGCTGGGCTCCGAATACCCCAACTCCGCTAGCGCAAACTTGATTTTTGGGGATAGGCCAAGGTCGGAAAAACTCAACACCATTTCTGTTTACCCTAACGCCTCCTCCTATACGATAGGATTACGTATATGAATACAATGGCCACCAGGGCAAATGAGGTGTAATATCCAAACCGAACAATCAAACTCAGTGGCAATTTCTTTGCTACTTAGGGAGAGGCTATTAAGTCTGAGTTCTCTTAGCGCGTTGCGCGGCCTCAAGGACATGACTCAGTGGCCGAAGTCTACCCGCGAGTCACGCCTTGGTTGGCCGAAGAACGCGGTTAACGGCATCCGGGACGGAGCTTCTAAACCAGACCGTATGCGATCTGTGATCGATGAGGATGATACCTTCTCTCTTCAATTGCTCCCTTATGGCGTCTGCCTCAGCGAATCTTTTATTTTCCCTCAGCTCCCAGCGCTCCGCCACGCTTCTTTCGTATTCGTCGTTCCTCTTCGGCAAAGCGAAACCCATGAGATCTTGTAGCCTGCCCATGGCTCTGAGCACCACTTCAGCTTGATCCTTCGATAAGCCATCCTCAGCTGAGGCGCGCGCGAGGTAGGAGGCGTACCTCATAGTTGACGCGAGGGCCGATGGTGTATCCAGATCGTGAGTTAAGGCCGCCATCAGATCGTCCTCGAACTGCTTTGCGTTGTTCAAAAACTCCTCGCTCGGCGGTTCGCCCTTTGCCCTAGGGCAAAGGGCCTCTGCGTACGTGGCCTCTAACTGCAACCAGTTTCCCGCCGCCTCATCCATGGCCTTTTCGGAAAAGGTAAGTGGCGAGCGATAAGGCGAGCTGAGCAGGAAGAACCGGACCGCGTTTCCGCCCCAGCGGTTCACCGCATCTTCCACCGTGATGAAATTCTTCAGCGATTTAGACATTTTTTCCCCTTGTATGTTTAGCAAGCCGACATGCATCCATGACCTGGCAAACTCATGACCAGTAGCGGATTCGCTCTGGGCGATCTCGTTCTCGTGATGGGGAAATATGAGGTCCGAACCCCCACCGTGCACGTCGATCACCCCTAAATACTTCATAGACATGGCCGAGCACTCTATGTGCCATCCCGGCCGGCCTGGCCCCCAAGCGGAATCCCATTTGGGCTCAACGGGATCGCCCTTATAGAACTTCCAAAGGGTGAAGTCCAGGGGGAACTCCTTTTCGGGGTCCGGCTCGATGCGCGCTCCTCCCTTCAGGTTCTCCACCGACTGGTGCGAAAGCTTACCGTAGTCCTTGAACTTGGAAACCCTGAAGTAGACCCCCCTTGAGGTCGTATAGGCATAGCCGTTCTCCTCAATCTTCTTTATCAGCTCAAGCATATCGCTTATGTGGTCAGTGGCGCGGGGATACACATCCGCTTCCATAACGTTGAGCTTGCTCATGTCTTCAAAATAGGCCTGAATGTACTTATCAGCGACTTCCCTCGTGGACAGCCCCGTTTCTTTGGCCTTTGTTATTATGCGGTCATCCACATCGGTGAAGTTCTGCACGTATACCACGTTGTAGCCATTGGCCTTGAGTACCCGCCTCAATACGTCGAAGACCACGAATACGCGCGCGTGCCCCAGGTGGGGTTTGTCGTATACGGTTAAACCACAAACGTATATCCCAACCCGGCCGCTTTCGTTAGGTACGGGGATAACCCCCCTACTCATCGTATCATATATGAATACTTCCAATTGTCCCACTCAAGCCCGAACTAAGGGCTAAAAAGTTTATGTGCTGTTTCGCGAAGCCTTCGTTTTGGCGCGTTTTGCTCAGACCCTGTCCCTGTACCCGCTTCTTTGCTCCTCCTGGTCTTGGGCTTAGGTGCTTCTGCCTTACCGTCGGGGGTCTGCTCTGGAGAGGCGGTGCTGGCCTGCGAGGGCTGAGGAGCGGAGGCCTTCGAATCGGCTGATTTTTGTTGACCCGCGGGTTCCACATCAGGTGCGACCTGTTGCTGGCCCGCTACCGCCTGAGCCTGCCCTCCAGCCTGCTCCTTAACTTCTGGCGATTTGAAAACATACGTATCTACGAAGTGCACTAAGTAAATTTCGGGGAAATACTTGTTGATATCTCTAGCGGCAGCTGCCTTGAAGTAAGGCGCGTTTTCCAGCAGGTTTGCCCCTTCCGGTAGCTGCACGGTGCAGGAACCCTTGTCGAGGACCACTACGATATCTTCACGCTTAAGCCCCGAGAAACGGCGGTGAACCAATGCCTGTATCTTGTCCTCGGTTTTCTCTAACTTTGATCTAACCACGAAGTCGTAGATCAGGGTCTTCCCAGCCCTCGGATCGTTGAAGTCTATGAGGACCCTTCCCCCTCCAACGCTCAGGATCGTCCCCACCTCACCGTTTACCTCGACGAGGCTACCAACCCTCGGGGGTTCTTTCTTATCGAAGGCCCTCAGCGGGTAGTGTCTCTCCTTTCTTGGGTCCCTAGCGCCGTACGCTTTTTCGTACGGTACTTCGACAACGACCTCCTTGCCAAGCTCCGCCTGCCTTAGGGCATCCTCGAAGCCCTTGGTGACCCATCCCTGGCCCAGCACTACCAGGCGCGGCCCGTAAACGTCACCTTCCCTGTATATCCCGGCGTTTTTTGCGACCTCCTCTGAGGTGGTCTCGAAGACCTTCCCGTCGTCTTTGTTCTTCACGGTGTAGTCCACGTATATGAATGAACCGTCTTCAAACGGCAATGCATAGATTATTTGTTACTTGCCTTTATCCTCTTCGTTTTTGAAGGGGCTCGACGGGCGAAAAGACTAAAACGGGGTTGAGGATAAGGGCAAATTGAAATATGACGAGGATCAGTTGCTGCTTCTAACCCCGGGGCCGGTTTCGTTGCACCCCCGGGTACTGAGGGCGTTATCCAGCCCCGTGCGCTACCACAGGAGCGATGAATTCTCGGCCGCGCTGGACTGGGTGAGCAAATCCATTTCGGCAATCGAAAAAACGGAAAACGTGACCATCCCGCTGACGGGGTCCGGTACCGCCGCCATGGACGCGGCCTTGTCATCGTTACTCCATCCCAATACTAGGGTGCTTAGCTTCGTGAACGGCGCTTTCTCTGAAAGGATGTACGACATAGCCAGGTATTACTCCAGGGAAGCCAAAGCGTATGAAAAACCCTGGGGCACGGCTATCACGAGAGACGATGTCAAAAAAGCCTTAGACGACGGCCCATACGACGTCGTGACCATCGTGCACAATGAGACCTCGACTGCCGTGGTGAACCCCATGGGAGAAATCATGGACGAACTGCGCAAGAGCGGAGCCATCTCGGTGGTCGACGGCATAACCACCGTGGGCGGCGACGTGGTGGAAGTCGATAAGTGGGGGGTGGACGTGATGATAACGGCCTCCCAGAAGTGCCTAGGCGCTCCACCTGGTATGTCTTTTCTGACCATCAGCGAGAGATCGCTTTCGATCATGAGGGAGAGGGAGAGGGGCAATTCATATTACTTAGACGCCAGAAACTACCTCAAAAATGGGCACGTCAATATCCCTTTCACTACCACCACACCGATCCTGATGGCCGTAGAGGAGGCTTTGAAAATGATAGAAGAGGAGGGCATCGACAGCAGGATAAAGAGGCATCGTTCGATGGCAAGAACGGTCAGAGAGGGAATTAAGGCCATGGGCTTGCAATTGCTGGCGGAAACAGGCTACGAGTCCAATACCGTGACCGCGGCCTTCATACCCAACGCGAACTCCGTCATAGCAGCGGCTAAGAGACACGGTGTATTGTTCGCAGAAGGACAAGGACAGCTGGCGGGGAAAATACTCCGCTTTGGTCACATGAATTTGGTGGGCGAAAGAGAAGCGCTGACGGGATTGGCGGTATTGGAATTGGCGCTAAGGGAGACGGGCATCGACGTTAAGCGCTGTGACGGCATAGAGACCGCCATAGAACAATTTCTCGCGGGGCAGCCCTAGGCGAACCGCCTTCCATAAGCGCATTCGCAGCCATGTTCCGAACGCGCCTTCTAGCCGCTAAAGAGGAAAGCGCTTGAAGCGCCTCCGTGAACTCTTCTGGTGAAAGCAAAGGCCCCTGGACGTGGTAAACCCCCGCTCCGACCTTCACCTCGTAAGCGCTTGAACCCCACAATGATCCGCCGAAATGGATCGCTCCCTGCTTGAGTTTTTCCTCTACGATAGCCCTTGCGCTTTCAAGCACCCCCAACACTTTCTCGGGATCTCCCTCTAAAATACCGCTGATTAAGGCGGGTGAAGAGCGGCAGTAAGCGGCCAGCACAAGTAAGTTGGCTGTCTTTCTTTCTAAAACGGGATCACCCAAAAGGGCCGCACCTGATCGTGAGGTCGCTTAGCGCTTGCCTTCAATCCTGGCTCTTTTGCTCAGCGCACCCTCTTCACATCCCTCTATTATCGCCCTAAGGGATGAGGGCCCGCTTTCCTCAACAACCGTTCCCGTTACTACGACGTCAGCACCAGCGGCGACGACCGAAGCTGCGTCCTCCCGGCTCCTTATGCCTCCACCGACTATCAGCAATGTTTCATCTGGCACCGAGGAGCGCACCCTGGATACCGTTTCCGCAGGTATTGGTCTCTTCACGCCGGATCCCCCCTCTAAGTAGACTGCCCTCATGCCCATAAGCGAGGCCGCTTCGGCGTACGCCGAGGCGGCCTTATAGTTTTCGGGCTCTATCTCCTGAGTCATGCCCATCACAGAAACCACGCTACTCTTACCGAAGACTATGTAACCAACGGGGATTGCCTCGATTTTCATCCTTAGAACGAGGGGCGCCGCCTGAGCTTGAGCACCAACTATGAAGTACGGAGTTACAGAGTTCAACAAAGAAAGAAAGAGTATGGCGTCGGCGTTTTTGGCCAACCCGAACAACCCCCCTGGGAAAAGGATGACGGGGTTTCTTGAAACCTTTTTTATGGTATCCACGAGGGCTTCGGTCTGAGTCGGGTAGAAGCCCGTACTTCCCCCCACCAAGTAGCCATCGGTACCACAAGCATCCAGTTCCCCGATCACTCTCTCGAGGTTTGGGTCTTCCTTTTCAGGGTCGATGAGCGTAAGGTGGAGGTAACCCTTCTCCTTAACCTTGGACCTCATGCCTTTCTCTACGTTTCCCACCAACTCTATCGCGCCAAACCCGCTATTATGTCAACTAACTTATTATAGGCGTCCACTGCTTGCTGGTTTTTGTTGACAACAACCGTTTGGGTAAAACCGCAGACGCCACACTTCAGCACGAACTCTTTGTCGCCATTTTCTCTTTGCTCGACCAGCGTTGCGACCATGCTTTCGTTGTCGCACTTGGGGCACCTGAAAACCTTAGGTATGCCACGCCTTACCTTAACCGGTGTTATCTTTCTCCTTCTTCTCCTACCCATTTATGTAACCCTTTCAGGCAGATATTTAACTTTAGTTCCAGTTTAGGGACGGGTTCGCGGCGCAAAGGCTTACAAGCCGGGTGCAGTCCCTCGAAATCACTCGCTTGTTTGAAAGCCACCTCCATGCCGGGTCGAGCCGGGGATAAGTGCGATAGAGTTAAGTATTGGAGATCTATTTTATCAGGTTGTCCGAACCGGCTACTCAGCAGCTGATGAACAGTGCCTTTGGCAAGACAGTTCTACTGGTATTAAAAGGTGGGAAGACCATCAGGGGGTCCCTGAAGAATTATGACATCTACTTGAACGTGGTATTGGAGGGTGCGGAAGAAGTAGGTCAGGACGGCAAGACCAAAGAATTGGGTACTATCATCGTCAGGGGGGATAACGTGATAATCGTTTCTCCGATAACCTGAGCCTTCTTCAACAGTTTCAAAATAGATAGGTTTATGTATAATTTTGGACATGAACGATTCGTGTGTGCATGGGCAGTAGGGTGGTTGCAAAGACCCAAGACCTCCTTTAGAAAGAGAGGGAGGGGTACGTGCACACGCAGAGGAGGAGGGGGACTGAAGGTGGAGGGCGCTTCCCAGAGGGAATGGTGCGACCGCGCGGTCCTACCTTCACTCCTGGGTGGGTGCGCCCTGACGGGGGCGGAGCGGAAGACTCCCGATGAACTCGCGAGGGAGTTGAGCGAAGCCGTGAAGCCCAAGCTCTACGCGTACCACAGGTATGCTGATGCGTACCCGCGTGCGCCTACGTAGAG
>Ga0080006_1194130_pt1 | contig 41271 bp, 38 predicted proteins | sample RS3BMetagenome_FD_69209 | JGI IMG/M metagenome (GOLD analysis project Ga0080006, IMG submission 69209) | Ferric oxide microbial mat and aquatic microbial communities from Rainbow Spring, Yellowstone National Park, USA - RS3B (SPADES... ...
AACCTTCACACCGAGAGAGTGCGCCAACTACTTCGCAGCAGCCGGCTATGATCCAGACTGATCGGCTTCCGCTCTAGATCGGCGCCGTGGCCGCGAGCCAGTCGGCGGTGCGGCGCAGCCCGTCTTCCCAGCCGACGCCCGGCTGCCAGCCGGTCTCGCGCGCGAGACGCGTGCTGTCGAGGATATTGACCGGCACATCGGCGCTGCGCGCCTCGCGGTGCAGGGGGCGCGGCGAGAGGTCCAGCACGCGGGCGGCGTCGCGCACCACGTCGAGCACGCTGCGGCCCACGCCGCTGCCGAGATTGAAGATCCGCCCGGGGCCCTCGTGACGCAGGCAGGCCAGCATCGCCGCGACGACATCATCGATGTGGATGTAGTCGCGCACGATGAGCCCGTCGCCCCAGATCTCGATCGGCGCCCCGTCCAGCAGCCGCCGCAGCACCGCCGCGACCAGGCCCTGGCCGCGGCGTGGATCCTGGTGCGGGCCGTAGGCATTGGCGATGCGCAGCACGCGGTAATCCAGCCCGTAGAGATGGCTGTACAGCGAGAGGTATTTCTCCACCACCAGCTTGCCGATGCCGTAGGCGGAGATCGGCTCGGTGGGTGCGGTTTCGTCGAGCGGCGTGGGCCGGCTCATGCCGTAGACCGTGCCGCCCGAGGAGGCGAACACGAAGCGGCGCACCCCTTGCCGGCGGCAGGCCTCCAGCAGGCGCACCTTGGCCGGCACAGCGTCGGCCACGATCTGCGCGGGGTTGTCGTTCGAGCTGTTGGGCAGGCCGGCCCCGATCAGGTCGAAGACGTGGTCCACCCCGCCGAGCAGCGGGTCGAGGGCCGCCTCCTCCAGCGTGCCATGCACCCACCTCGTTCCGGCGAGCGCGTCGGGGCGGCTGCGGCCGAAGCCGGTGACCTGCAGCCCCGCCGCGCCCAATGCCAGGCACAGGTTGGTGCCGATGAACCCGCCGGCACCGAGGACCAGGCAGTGCGGCATCAGCGATGGCCGGCAGGCGGCCGGGACCGGATCAACTCCGGCGCCGCGCGCCGCGCGTGCGCAGCCGCAGCCAGGGGTGACGCGCCTCGACGAAGGCGACCATCTCGCGCTTGTTCCCGGACTGCTCGGTGATCGCGTTGACCATCGAGTTGCCGTGCACCCGGTAGTCGGCCAGCACCTCGTCCACCGCCACGCCGAACTGGCCGAGTTCGACCAGGTTGAGCCACAGGTCGAAATCCTCCCAGCCCATCGCGTCGCGTCGCACGTAATAGCCGCCGCCCGCCGCCCAGGCCCATTTCGCGACCAGCGCCATGGCGTCGATATAGTTGCCGCTGGCCAGCCGCGCCGGCTCGAAGGCGGCGGTCCCCATTTCCAGGCTCGCATCGCCGAACTGCTGGATGCGCGGATAGGCGAAGGCGGCCTGCGGGGTGGCGCGTGTCGCGGCGAGCAGCCGCTCGCAGGCGCGCGGACGCAGGCGGTTGTCGGAGTCGAGCGCCATGACCCAGGGCGTCTCGGCCTGGTCGAACACCACGTTGCGCGCCCCGCCGAGCCCGGCATTGCGCGACGTGCGCAGGATGCGGATGCGGTTGAAGCGGTCGCGGTGCCGTTCGGCCCAGTCGAGCAGGAGGGCCACCGAGCCGTCGCGCGAGCCGTCATCGACCACCGCCAGGTCGAGAGCGGCCAGCGTCTGCTCGCGCACCGACTCCAGCGCCTCGGTGATGTGGTGCTCGTAGTTGTAGGAGGTCATCGCGACCGTCACCTCGGCCTCGCCGAGCTGGTCGGAGCTGAACAGCAGCTCGCTGTCCGGCACCTCGGGCAGGTTGCGGGCGAGATACTCGCCACGCCGCAACTGCAGCTCGACGGCGCGCGCCGCCTCCGGGCTGGTCTGGCTGTCGCCGCCCGGGTTCGGATCAAGGGCAGCGACCAGGCTGCGCGCCAGCTCGGCCTGGCGGCGTGGCCCGAAGCGCCACAGCACGTCGTGATAGGCCGCCCGCGCCGCCGCGGCGCGCAGCTCCGGCGTGTCGACCAGCTGCAGCAGGATCTGCTCCCAGGCTGCCCCGTCGGGTGCGAGCCAGCCGGTGTGGCCCGCGCGGATGGCACGGCGGTAGGGCCCCGTCGGGCTGGCAACCGTGCAGACCCCGGCCAGGGCCGCCTCGAAGAACTTGAGCTCGCTTTTTGCCTCGCAGAAGCGGTTGCCGACCTCGAGTGGTGCCAGGCAGACATCGAAGCGGGCCAGCTCGTCCGGCAACTGCTCGAGCGGGACCATGTCGCGCCACTCGATCTGCCCCTCCAACCCGGCAAGCTCAGGGTATTCGCCGAGGTCGAGCAGCGGACGGTGGTTGGCCGCCTCGCGGAACAGCACCAGCCGGGCCTGCGGCCGTGCCCGCAGCACGCGGGCCAGGGCTGCGCTGGCAACGCCGAAATCGCGCTGGTGGGTCCGGGTGCCGCCGGCATAGCCGAGCCGCACCAGCCCGTCGGCGCCGGCCTCGAGCCGCAGCCGACGGGCGCGGCGCGCGGCCCGGTGGGTCGCTTCATCGAAGATGTTGGGCAGCACATGCACCAGCTCGCGCTGCAGCCGCATCTCGGCGGCCAGCTCCTCCGTGGTGGCGATGGCGAAATCGGCGGCCAGCAGCGTCGAGCGCATGGCGGCGAACCATTCCGCCGTGCCCGACTCAGTGGCGCCGATGGTGCGTATGCCGTCGATGATCTCGACGCGGGCGAGATCGGGGTGGGTCATCAGGTCGTCGACGTCGAAGGCGACGCGGCTGCCCGCCTCGCGCGCCAGCCGGATCATCGTCTCCACATGCGGCGAATGGGCCGAGCGCCACAGGACGACGAGGTCGGCGCCGCCGAGATTGTCGGGATTGACCGCCCACAGATCAACCACCTCCGCCTGGTAGCCAGCGGCGATCATCGCCTCGGCGTTGCGCCGGCAGCGATAGGTCGCACCCGGCGTGCCGGCTTCGCCCATCACGAACAGGACGTGCCGTATCGGTCGGAAGCGCCCGCGAGCCGGCAGCGGGACGTGCGCGACGGGCTGGGGCGGCGCGTCGCTGCGGCTGGCGGCCTGGTGCGCGGCGTCGATCTGCGGGGATGGCTCGCTGGGGCGCACCGGCTCCGCTTCGGGAGCTGCCGGGCGGCCGCGCAGGCGGGTCGTGGCCGCGCGCAGCGGCGCCGTGAGGCGCCAGGAGGCCGAGGCGCGCAGCAGCTCGACCTCTCCGGCCTTCGAACCCAGAGCCTCGTGCGCGGCGGCCAGCGCCGCCTCCAGCTCGGCCCGCTCGCGGACCAGCCGGTCGGCGAGCGATTGTTCTGCGGCCCGCGAGCGCGCCAGCTCGGACGCGGCGTGCGCGGCGCGGACCTCCCATTCGCCGCGCTCCCGCTCCAGCCGCGCCTCCAGGCTGGCCGCCTCCGCCCGCGCGATCTGCCGCCCGGCCCGGGTCTCGGCCAGTTCGCGCCCGTGCGTCCCGATCGCCTTCGCCTGCCCGTCCAGCGCGGCGTGCGCCTCGAGCAGCCGGCCGTGCAGCCCGCGCAGCTCCCCTTCGAGTTCGGCGATCCGCCGCCGCAGCTCGCCGGTGTCCGCGACCTGGGCGGCGAGCGCGCGGATGTGGGCCTGGCCGAGACCGAGCGCGTATTCGCGCTCCCAGCGTTCGCCGAGCAGGGCGAAGCGCTCGCGCAGCACCGCCTCCGCGGGCGACCCTGACAGGCGGCACAGCGACAGCACCGGCTCGGCAGCCTCGGCGCCCACCGCCAGCACGCCCAGCCCGTGCGCATGGAGGAACTCGAAGGACGGATGCTGCCGCCGCATCCGCGCCCAGAACGCCCAGACGCCGAAATCGCCCTCGCGTACGTTGGTGTCGTGGAACAGCACGACGGCGCGCGGCGAAAGCTTCGGCCGCCAGCTTTCGTAATCCTCCGTCACGTCCGACAGGCGGTGCCGGCCGTCTATGTGCAGGAGGTCGATCGAGCCGTCGGCGAAGCTGGCCAGCGCCTCGTCGAACCGCTGGCGCAGCAGGCGGGAAAACCCGCCATAGCGGCGGTCGTGGAAATGCTTCAGCTCCTCGAACACGGCCTCGCCGTAGAAGCCGGCATGCTCGTCACCCTTCCAGGTGTCCACGGCGATGCAGCGGGTCGGCAGGCCGGCCTGCAGCACCTGCTCGCAGAACGCGGCATAGGAGATGCCGGCATGGGTGCCGAGCTCGACGAACAGCGACGGGCGGCAGGACATGACCAGCCACTGGGCGAACGGCAGGTGTCCGTACCAGGCGCTGTCCGGTCCGATCAGTGCCGGGCGCTGGAAAAGCGGCTGCAGCTCCGGATCGAGCAGGGCGCTGAGCGGATCGCTGGCCTGCTCAAGCATGGGCACGTCCCGGGACCGTTTCTGTCATTGCCCAGGCTTTGCGGCAAGCCCGCGCCGGGCGCAAGGGGCCGGCCGATCACGTTCCGGACAAGAAACGTGAACATGTATCGTCCAGTGGGGCGGGTGCGGCCACGCGTCCCGGTTGGGTCCTTATGTCTTTTTTCATACATTGCCGGTAGGCTTGAATGATACAGCAGGGCATTGTCGTGGTAGAAGCTAAGTAAAATCCTTGCGCTTTACAGGAACGTTTTGATAGGTCTCCGCACAACGCGGGGTTGTTCGATCCGGAAACGCAACAGTCCGGTCGTGCAGGGGACAAGAGTATGGCCGTCGTCACAGTCGTAGGCGCTTCCGGAAGCTTCATCCCGGTCACGGTGAACGGCGGCGTGGCGTTCTCGCTCGCCCAGGCCTACGCGCAGGCGCTGAACAGCCTGGCGGCGAACGGCGACCTCGCCATGCAGGTGATGAGCCCGTCTGGCGGCATCCTGCCGAGCGTGCCCGGCGGCCAGAGCGGCGAGGCGGTGATCCTCGGCGGCGGACGCTACACCTTCCCCGGCGGCTACGGCTACGTGACTGACGGCACCACCGGCGTCAATGGCGGCGCGATGATCGACGAAAGCGTCATCGCCTCCTCGACCACCGTCCTGGCCGGCGACGGCGGCACCACCGTGTTCGGCGGCGCCGGCGGCGGCACCTTCATCGGCGGCGGCGGCAGCAACGTCTTCGAGGGCCTCAGCACGGGGGGCGGCAACTACACCATCGCCACCGCCGACGGCAACGACAGCATCTACGGCAACAGCGGCAACGACGTCATCTATGCCGGCACCGGCTCGAACCAGATCTTCGCCGGCACCGGCAACGACACCATCTTCTCCCAGGGTTCGGACAGCGTGGTGGCCGGCAGCGGCTCCGACGCGGTGAACCTCGCCGGCTCGAGCGCCACCGTGTTCGGCGCCAGCGGGCCGCTCACGGTGTTCGACGGCGGCCGAGGCAACATGGTGGTCGGCGGCACCGGCGCCACGCTGCTCTTCGACGGCACCCAGGGCGCCTATTTCGTAGGCGCCAACAGCACCGTGGTCGGCGGTTCGGCCGATACGGTCAACGCGGCCGGCGACGCCACCGTGTTCGGCGGCAACAACTCGTTCATCACCCAGACCAGCGGCTCGCTCACCTTCATCGCCAATGCCACGCTCGACGACACGATCAATGCCGGCAGTGCCGCGACCGTGTTCGGCGCGAGCAACGCCGACCTCACCTTCTCCAGCTCGTCCGGCCTGAGCTACCTCATCGCCGCGACCGGCAACGAGACGCTGAACGGTGCCGCCGCCTCCGGCGCCCTGGTCATGTTCGGCAACGGCAGCTCGACGGACCTGCTCGGCGGCGCCGGCAATGACACACTCGTCTCCGGTACCGGCAACAACACGTTGTCGGGCGGCGCTGGCTCGAACAGCTTCGTCTTCGCCAACGGCGAAGCTGGCGGCCAGGACGTCATAACCGATTTCGGCAGCTCGGCCGGCAACATGGTCGGCCTGTTCGGCTACGGCGCCGATGCGGTGCAGGCGGCACTCGCCGGCGCCACCGACACCGCCCAGGGCGGCTCGGTGATCTCGCTCAGCGACAACACCACCATCACCTTTACCGACCTCACCGCCGACCAGCTGCGCCAGCATGGCGGGCAGTTCTTCTCGAGCTGACGCGTAGCCCGGCCGCTCCGCCGCAAGGCTGCTCGGGCGGCCTCGCTGGCTGGCCTCGGCGGTGACCGGATCGCGCGCCCCGGCCGGCGTATCGGACGGAACCCACCGCTGCAAGCCGGTGGCCGGCCGCTCGCCGATCGGCCCGCACCGCGGCCTTCGTCGCGCTCGCGCCGCAGGCTTCGAACCGGCCGCCCTGTGGCGCGGCTGCTCTAGGCGGCGGCGCGCGAAGCCTCTACTAGGGCGGCTCTTTCGCCGGCCGGCCGACGCGTGCGCCAGCCGGCGCCGTGGTTCGGGAGCCGCAGGTGACGGGCGAGACTGAAGACCTGCCGGTGCCGCGCGCGAACGCCGCACCGGGCTCGCTGCTCGACAGCTATCGCAGCAGCCTGCGCCTGCAGGAGATGCGGATCGAGGCGCTCGAACAGGCGCTGCGTGAACGGCGCCTGCGCGTCGCGGGCCTCGAGAAATCGATGTCCTGGCGGCTGACCGGGCCGCTGCGGCTGGCCACCTCGATCGCCCGCGGCAGGCTGCCCTCGGGCCTGCGGCTCGCCGACGTCGCGCGCCGGGCGGGCGACATCCTGCGCCACGAGGGAAGTGCCGGACTGCGCCGGCGCCTTGCCTGGAGGCTCAACCAACGTCGCCTGCGCCAGGCGCCGCACGCGGCGGCGGATGACGCAGCGCCCTGGAGCAAGCCGGCGGGTCTGCCACGCGCCATCGGCCGCTCGGCCCTGATCATCGCCGAACTCAGCGTGCCGCAATGCGCGAAATACCGTGTGTGGCAGAAGCAGGAGCATTTCCACCGGCTCGGCTGGCGCTGCACCGTCGTCGACTGGCACGACACGCCCGAGGCGCTCTCGGCGCTGCAGACCTGTGCCTGCGTGATCTTCTACCGCGTGCCGTCCGGCGAGACGTTCGACCGGATGGTCCGCGAAGCCCGCCGCGTCGGGCTGCAGCCGTGGTGGGAGGTCGACGACCTCATCTTCGACGAGCCGCTCTACCGGCAGAACAGCAACCTTGCCACTCTGCCGCGACGGCTGCGCGAGGAGCTGATCGACGGTGTCCGGCGCTACCGCCAGGCCATGCTGGATTGCGGCCACGCGATTGCCTCGACCCCGGTGCTGGCGCGCTGCATGACCGAAGCCGGCGTGGCGGAGGTCGGCTGCATCGAGAACGCGCTCGACCGGGAAACGCTCGACCTCGCCGCCCGCCTGCGCACGCGCCGCGCCGCGCTGGCCGCCGCGGCGCGGCCGGGGGATCGGTCCGGGCCCACCATCGTCTACGGCTCCGGCACCCGCACCCATGATTCGGATTTCGCCCTGGCCGCCGGCGCCATCGCCCGGCTGATGCGCCGCCATCCCGACGTGCGGCTGAGGATCATCGGCCCGCTCGGGCTGCCGAAGGAGCTCGATCCCCTGTCGGAGCGGATCGAGGCGCTGCCGGCCAGCAGCTATCCGGTATATATGGGCCAGCTTGCCGAGGGCGACATCGCCATCGCTCCCCTCGAGCCCACCCTGTTCAACGATGCCAAGAGCAACATCAAGTTCCTCGAGGCCGCGATCCTCGGCATGCCGTGCGTGTGCTCGCCGCGCGCGGCGTTCCGAGATGCGGTGGAGCATGACAGCAACGGCCTGTTTGCCGAAGGCGAGGCTGCCTGGGAGGGCGAGCTGGAGCGGCTGATCGCCGAGCCCGCGCTGCGCCACCGGCTCGGGCAGCGGGCGCTGAGCGACGTGCAGGCGCGCTACGCACCCGCCCAGGTGGCCCGCCTGCAGCTCCAGCCGCTGCTCGCCCGCCTGGCGCCGTCTCCCGCCCGCCCGCCCGCGGCGCAGGCGTCCGAGCCCCAGCGCACGTCGAACGAGCCCGCTCCCGCTCAGCCACCGACCGGTGACCCGCCGACCAGTGGCGCACCGCTGCGTGTCCTCGTCGCCAACGTTTTCTTCTCGCCGCGCAGCTTCGGCGGCGCCACCCTGGTGGCCGAGGCGCTGTCGGCACGGCTCGCCGCACGTGGCGACGTCGAGCTGAGCGTGTTCACCTCGCGTCCGGACGATCCGAGCGACCCGGATGATGCGGAGGGCGGACTGCGCCGCTACGACTGGCAGCCCCCGGGCAGTGCGGCCGCTCCCGTGCCGGTGTTCGCCGTGGGCCTGCCGCCGGCCGGCGATCACGTGGCCACCTTCGACAATCCCGTCGCCAGCCGCCATTTCGCCCGCGTGCTGGATGCTGTGCGCCCCGATGTCGTGCATGCCCATTCGGTCCAGGGCTTCGGCGCCGGCATCCTGCGTCTGTGCCAGGAGCGCGGGATCCCCTACGTGATCACGCTGCATGACGCCTGGTGGCTGTGCGACCGGCAGTTCATGGTGCAAGGCAACGGGCGCTACTGTTTCCAGACCCGCATCGACCTGCGTGTCTGCCAGTCCTGTGTGCCGCAGGCACGTCATCTCGAAGCGCGCAGCGCGATCCTGCACCAGGTGCTGATGGGTGCCGCGCACCTGCTCTCGCCCAGCCCGTCCCATGCGGCGCTCTACATCGCCAACGATGTCGATCCGGCCAGGATCAGCGTCAACCGCAACGGCATCACCCGACCCTCAGGCTCGCCCCGCCTCGCGCGTCCGGCAGGCAGCCCGCTGCGCTTCGGCTTTGTCGGCGGCAACGAGGTGGTCAAGGGGTTCCATCTGGTCCGCGCGGCCTTCGAGGCGCAGGCGAGCAGGGCGTGGGAGCTTGTGCTGGTCGACAACACGCTCAATCTCGGCTTCAGCTCGATCGAGGTCTCCGACTGGAAGGTGGCCGGCCGGATCAGGGTGGTGCCGGCCTATCGCGCCGACGGGCTTGATGCGTTCCTCGGCCAGATCGACGTGCTGCTGTTCCCGTCGCAATGGAAGGAAAGCTACGGCCTGACCGTGCGCGAGGCGCTCGCGCGCGATGTGTGGGTGATCGCCACTGCCCCGGGTGGCCAGGCCGACGACATCGAGGACGGCGTCAACGGCCGCCTGATCCCGCTCGACGCCGGCCACGAGCCGCTGGCGCGCGCGATCGGGGAGCTGCTCGACATGCCCGACCGGCTCGCGGCCTATCGCAACCCGCATGGTGGATCGCTCGCGACGCATGACGGGCAGGTGGCGGAGCTGCTCGACGTGCTGCGCCGCGCGGCTGGCACCGGTCCCGCCGTCTTACCCCTCGCGGCCGAACAAGGTGCGCAGGGCGGCGAGCCGGCTGCGGGTCAGCGCCAGGTAGAGCAGGCGCATCTTCAGGCTGGCGCGGACACCGCGTGACGGCGTGATCCGCTCGGTGATCCAGTCGCGCGGGAAGCTGCCGTAGCGGCGCAGGGCCCGCGGCCAGGATGGTTGCCACGGGATGCGCATCGGATTGTCGCGCAGCAGCTCGACCTTGATGAACGGCACCCGCCCGCTGCGCAGGACGTGGAGCCAATCGAGATGCATCGGGTTCGTCGCGATCAGCCGGCGCAGGCCGCGACGCTCGTCGGGCAGGCAGGCCGCCCACGACAGCCCTTCGGCGCGTATGGCGCAGCCGAGGCCGATTTCGCCATGCAGAACGATCTCCGCCTTGCTCATCGAGGCGAACGGCAGCTCCAGGACACGCATGATGGCCGGACGCTGCAGCGTCTCGGCCCGCATGGCGATGAACCAGGATTGGAGATGCCAGGCCACCTCGTGGGATTCGACCATTCCCCAGATGTCGAGATCGCGCGACAGCATGTCGCGCAGGATCGGGCGCAGGTCACGCACCGGTCCGAACACGCTGTCATTGGCAAGCACGATCAAATCCGCGTCCTTTGCGCAGCCGGTTCGAAGCAGGAACTGCCAGGCGCCGAAATCCAGTCCCTCGTTCGGCCGGGGATGGGCAACGATCCCGAGCCGGTCGAGCCTCTCGCGGTCCTGCGGGTGGGGCCCGGTCATGCCGGACAACGCCACATGCACAGACAAATCGCAGGCACGCAGGGCGCCCAGATAATGCAGCACGCTGTGTGACAGCCGCCCGTCTGCCGCAAAGAGCGCGAACAGGCAGACAGCTTTGCGAATCGGCCCCGTGGCGCGAGGTGGCCCGTTCACCGCGACGGCCTCCCGGAAAGCCGAGTGGAGAGGCTACCTGTTGCCGATCGGCCGCGCTTCTGAAGATCGTGCCTGCAAACTCGGCAAGCCGACTCGCTAATCGCTGGCGCGGCAACGGGCGCGGTTGTAGAAAGCCCGCGTGCGGGGTTGCAGGGGCAATGCGTGCCTGAGGCGTCCGGATCCGCCGGCACTCCACCCGCACTCACACCTCCATTTTTACTCAGAACTGGGAGATAATAAGACTTCATGAGCAAGGCGTTCATTGCCGGGATTCTTCAGGAGTCGATCGACTGCACCGGGGTCGCCGCCAACCAGGCCGCGGCCGACCTGATTGCCGCGATCGTCAAGGAGCTGAAGAAGGAAGGCGGCTTCACCCTTCCATCCTTCGGGACCTTCACCGTCCGCAAGACGAAGGCGCGCAAGGCACTCAACCCGCGTACCGGTGAGCCGGTGAAGGTGAAGGCCGGCAAGACCGTGCGGTTCAAGGCGAGCCCCAATCTGAAGAAGGCGGTCTGAACAGTCCGCGTTCCTGCGGCGCGCGCCGGTCGTAGCCGATCGGCGCCGGTCGTTCCTGATCCACTGGTGCGAGGCGTGCTGGCGCTGGCTGGGGCGGGAGGGTTCGAACCTCCGAATGGCGGAATCAAAATCCGCTGCCTTACCACTTGGCTACGCCCCATCCGCACCGTCATGGGCGGTTCTTGATAGGTGGTCCCCCTGCGGGCGTAAAGCGTCGTCTCGCCCTTGCTCTCGCCCGCCTCGCGGCGCGCTTACACGTCGGGTGGGATCGCGTCGCCGGTGAAAGACTGGTCGCCGGCAAAGGACTGGTCGCCGGCCAAGGAAGGATCAACAGCCATCGGCTCGGCGGCAGGCGGCGCCGATTGTCGGCCCGGCAGGAAGCGGGAGAGCCGCTCGGCACGGTCCAGCGCCTTGTCCAGTGCCGCCATCGTGCCGGACATGTCCGCACTTTCGTCGGACATCCAGCCCTGCACGACGCGCATCCACACGCCAACCAGCCCGTTGATCCGGATCGCGCCGCCCAGGCCAGCCGTCTCGACCCCGGCCGCTTCCGCCACCCAGGCCATGCTGTGCCAGGTGGCCGCCATCAGCAGCACCGACAGGCCGGGATCGGCGGGCAGGCCACGCAGCGCCCGACAGACACCGCCCCGGAACCGCTGGAACGTGTCCAGGCGGCGCATGATGAGATCGAACAGCCGCTCGCGCACGCTGCCGCTGCTGGGCTCCGCTTCCAGGGCCGCCTGGTCGGCGATCAGGCCCAGGCGCAGCAGGATCGACGCGCGCGTCGGGAAGCGCGCCCGCGCGCGGGCCAGCGACAAACCGGCCTCGCGTGCGGCCTCGACCACCGACACCGACGCCCAGCCGAGGGAGTCCGCGCGGCTCATCGCCATGCCGATCAGGGCCAGGTCGAACTCTTCGTCGCTCATGGCGGGATCACCTGATCTGGTGGCGCTGTTCATGTCCACTCAGCGCGCGAGTGCGCGCGATCGTTCCGCCGCGGCCCTGACGGCCTGCCGCAGGCTGCTCGGCCAGGCCTCCTGCGCCATCAGCACGGCGAGCGCCTGCTCGGTGGTTCCGCCCGGGCTGGTCACGGCGCGTCGCAGTTCGGCGGCGCTGACGGCCGCCTCGCTGTCGAGCAGCGCGCCCGAGCCGCTGACCGTGCCGCGCGCGAGCAGCCGCGCCAGATCGGCCGGCAAGCCGTGCTCGCGGCCGATCTCCTCGAGCAGTTCGGCGAGCAGGAAGACGTAGGCGGGTCCGCTGCCGGAGATGGCCGTGACCGCGTCGAGCAGGGCCTCGTCCTCGACCCAGGCCACCGCGCCGATGGCGCGCAGCAGCCGGTCGCACAAGGCCTCCTGTTCGGGGTTGACCACGGCGTCCGGACCCGCTCGGCGGTAGGCCACCGTCACGCCTCGCCCGATCGCCGCCGGCGTGTTCGGCATGGCACGCACGATCGGTGTCCGCGGCGGCAGGAGGCGGCGCAGCCCGTCGGTGGTGCGCCCGGCCATGATCGACAGCACGACGGTGCCGGGGCCGGCGAGATGGGCCAGCGGTGGGATGGCGGCCTCGCAGAGCTGCGGCTTGACGGCCAGCACGATGACCGCCGGCTGGAATCCCGCCGGGATGAGGTCCGCCGAGGGCAGGCGGCGGTGCGGCGCCGGCACCTCGATCGGTGCGGGGTCGATCACCAGCGACGGCGACAGGCCCTGCTGCTGCCAGCCATGCATCATGGCCGAGCCCATGCGGCCGCCGCCGAGCAGCAGGACGGGCGGGATGGTGACGGGGCTCGGGCTGCTGTCAGGGCGCGACATGATGCAGGGCTCGGCGGCGCGGGGAACGCGTCTCAGGCCTCGCCCGCGCACTCCAGCATCGCCGCCTCGAGCGCCTCGGTCGGCGTCTTGCCGCCCCACAGCACGAACTGGAATGCCGGGTAGAAGCGCTCGCACTCGGTGATGGCGATGTCGACCATGTCCTCGAGGCTTTCGGCCGAGGCGCCGGGTGCTCCGCGCAGCAGGACGGAGTGACGGAACAGCGGCATGCCGTTGTCCGGATCCATGCCGAAATGGCCGATCCACAGGCGCTCGTTGGCCAGGGCGAGCAGCTCGAACAGCGCCCGGCGCTGCTGCGGGGGCACCTTGAGGTCGAAGGCGCAGGTGAAATGCATCGCGCTGATCTCTCCCGACCAGGAGAAATAGAGCCCGTAATCGCACCATTTACCGGGTGCTTCCGCGGCCATCTCGGTATCGGTGCGGCGGTCGAAGGCCCACTCGTAGCTGCCGACGATCTGCTCCATCAGGTCGAGCGGATTGGCGGCCGGCTTGTAGGTCTCAATCGTCAGAGCAGGCATGCGGGGCTCCCCGAGAGTGGAGGACGGCCCGGCGGAACCGGGCCCCTACGTCTGCGTCGCGACGGGGCCCTTCCGGAGGCGGCGTCGCTCATCGCAGCACCCCACGCACAGGAGCGACCCCGCCCAGGGAGGAACTCGCAAGAGGCTCCCTGGACTCACCCTATGGATGCGACGGCGGCTGTGCAAGCCGCATCAAGTTTGTCCTGCTAAGCCTTCGGAATCATGGGCCGAGCCGCTGGACGGAGGAACTCCGGCAGCCCCGCTGGCGCCGTGCGGATCATGCACCTCCGCCGCCGAATCGGCGGCCTGCTTGGGTCCCGCGGCGGTCACCGAGAGGGCCTCGAGCGCACTGAGCCGCGCCTCCAGCGAGACCATTTGCCGCTCGGCCGCCTCCAGCCCGGCACGGGCGTTGGCGGCGACCTCGCTCACCACCTCGAACTCCTCGCGGCGCACCAGTGCCAGCTTCGCCAACGTCTCGTCGACCCGCGCGCGGATCAGCGCGCTGACCTCCTCCGACAACCCGGCGATGGCCGAGAACGCCCCGCCCGCGACACCCGCGAGATCATCAAAGAATTTCGCCCGCTCCGCCATTGTCCGCTCCTGCACTCGCCGACCCTCTGCCGGATATCGGGGCGTGGCAGCGGCACGGCAATCGCCCTCTCGCGCTTTTGCTCCCGCCCGGCGGCTGGGGCTATAAGCCGGCGCATGATCCTGGTCACCGGCGGCGCCGGCTTCATCGGCTCCTGCCTGCAGGGAGAACTCCATCGGCGGGGCCGGCGCACGCTGATCTCCGACTGGCTCGGCGGCGGCGACAAGTGGCGCAACATCGCACGTCACCCGCCGGAGCGGATCATCGAGCCGGCCCAGCTGATCGCCTTCCTCGACAGCCGCGAGGCCTCGGGCATCGAGGCCCTGGTGCATCTGGGCGCGATCAGCGAAACCACCGCGCGCGACGGCGACCTCGTGTGGCGCAGCAATGTCGAGCTGTCACGCTCCCTGTGGGACTGGTGCGCGCGGGCCGGCGTGCCGTTCCTCTACGCCTCCTCGGCCGCGACCTACGGCGCCGCCGACGGCCTGGAGGCGTTCAGCGACGACCCCGCGCGCCTCGACCGGCTGCGGCCGCTCAACCTGTACGGCTTCTCCAAGCATGCCTTTGATCTTCAGGTCATGGGCCGGCTCGCGCGCGGCGAACCCGCGCCGCCGCAATGGGTCGGGCTCAAATTCTTCAACGTCTACGGGCCGAACGAGCTGCACAAGGGCAGCATGATCTCCGTGGTCAAGGTCAAGTACGACGAGGTGGCGGCGGGCGGGCCGGCGCGCCTGTTCCGCTCCGACCGGCCGGAGGTGGCGGACGGGGCGCAGAAACGCGACTTCATCTGGGTGGGCGACGTGGTCGAGGTGATCCTGTGGCTGCTCGACCACCCGCAGGTCAGCGGCCTGTTCAATTGCGGCACCGGGGTGGGGCGCAGCTATACCGACCTGGCGCACGCGGTGTGCGACGCCGCCGGCCGGCCGCGTCGGATCGAGCTGATCGATATGCCTGCGGCACTGCACGGCCAATACCAATCCTTCACCCAGGCCGACATGAGCCGGTTGCGCGCCGCCGGCTACGACCGGCAGTTCACCAGCCTCGAGGCCGGGATCTGCCGCTACGTGCGCGAGCATCTGCTCGCCGGCGACCCCCACCTCTGAGCGCGCGCCAGGATCTCCGCCCCACCCGATGCTGCCCGTCCTGATCTTTCCCGAGTTCGACCCGGTGCTGCTGCATCTGGGGCCGCTCCAGATACGCTGGTACGCGCTCGCCTATATCGTAGGCCTCGTCCTCGGCTGGCGGCTGATGCGCCGGCTGGTGCTGTGGGCGCCGCGTGCCGCCACCCCGCTGGAGGTCGACGACTTCCTGACCTGGGCCACCCTCGGCGTCGTCCTTGGCGGCCGATTGGGTTATGTCCTGTTCTACCAGCCGGACCTGTATTTCTCGCATCCTGCCTCGATCTTGCAGGTCTGGCACGGCGGGATGAGCTTCCATGGCGGCATGCTCGGCGTGATCACTGCCCTCGTGCTGTTCGCGCTCAAGCGGCGGCTCAACATGCTGCTGTTCGCCGACCGGCTGGTGAGCGTGGTGCCGATCGGCCTCGGGCTCGGGCGGATCGCCAACTTCATCAACGGCGAGCTCTGGGGACGGCCGGCGCCGCACTGGCTGCCCTGGGCGATGATCTTCCCGCGCGTCGACGACGTGCCGCGCCACCCGTCGGAGATCTACCAGGCGATCCTCGAGGGGCTGGTGCTGTTCTGCATCATGATGGCCTGCGCGCGGCGCCCGTCGCTGCGCGCCAGACCCGGGATGCTGTCCGGCATCTTCCTGTGCGGCTACGCGGTGGCGCGGATCATCGGCGAGTTCTTCCGCCAGCCCGACGCCTTCCTCGGCTATCTCGCCTTCGGCGTCACCATGGGCCAGCTGCTCTGCATCCCCATGCTCCTCGCCGGCCTCGGGCTGATCGCCTGGGCGCGACGCCATCCGCCGGTAATCGCCGGGGAGGCGGGAGCGCCGCCGCTGCCGCGCTCCCCCTCGCCCTCGCCCCGGGGGCGGTCGGACGGGGCATCGGGATGAGCGGACCCGAACGGCTGGATCGGTTCATGGCCCGCGCCAATGCCGCCTACTACGCACAGTCCGACCCGTTCGCCGATTTTACCACCGCGCCCGAGATCAGCCAGGTGTTCGGCGAGCTGCTCGGCGCCTGGGTGGTCGTGGTCTGGCGATCGATGGGCGCTCCGGCCCGTTTCGTCCTGGCCGAGGCGGGGCCCGGACGCGGAACGCTGATCGCCGACACGCTGCGCCTGATCGGCCGCGTCGCCCCCGACTGCCGCGACGCCCTGTCGCTCGCCCTGATCGAGACCTCGCAGCGCCTGCGTGGCCGCCAGGAGGCAGCGCTTGCCGCGGTTCACGACCGCCCCGTGCTGTGGCTGGCCGACAGCGAGGCGCTGCCGCCCGGTCCGTTGATCCTGCTGGCCAACGAGTTCCTCGATGCCCTGCCGATCCGCCAGTTCCGGCGCGAGGAGGGCGGCTGGTCCGAGCACCACGTGCTGGCCGGACGCAGCCACTGGCTGCCGGCCATCGCCACGGCCGAACTGCTGGACGGCGAGGCGGCGGCGGCACTGGAGGTGGGCGGGATCGCCGAGCTGTGCGAGCCGGCGCTGCGCTGGATCCGCTGGCTCGACGCCCGCCTCGCCGGGCAGGGCGGTGCGGCGCTGCTGCTCGATTACGGGCCCGAGACCCCGGCCGCGGGCGACAGCCTGCAGGCGCTGCGCGGCGGCGCGGTCGCCGACCCGCTCGCCTGCCCGGGCAGCGCCGATCTCACCGCCCATGTCGACTTCCCCCGCCTATGCCGGGTGGTGAGGCGCACGGCCTGCCACGGGCCGGTGCCGCAGGGGAGGTTGCTCTCCTCGCTCGGCCTGTTCGAGCGCACCGCCCGGCTGGCCCAGGGTCGCGAGCCCGCCTTGCGGCGGTCGCTCTACGAGGCCGCCCACCGGCTGGCCGACCCCGGACGCATGGGCCACCTGTTCAAGGCGGTGGCGTTGTGCCACCCCGGCCTGCCCGCACCGCCGGGCTTTGAGGCGAGCGCAGCGGTGCGGCGGGGAGCGGGTGAGCCGTATTCGCGAGAGGGGGCGGCCTGCGCGACCGGACCGGGAGAGATCGCACCATGATCCCGCCATTGCTGGCCAGCGACCTGCTGGCGCCGCTGCCGCACGGCTTCTTCACCCGCGAGGGCGGTGTGTCCGAGGGCGAGTTCGCCAGCCTCAACTGCTCGCTCAACTCCGGCGACGAGGTGTGGCGCCTGGCCGAGAACCGCGCCCGGGTCGCGGCCGCCCTCGGCGTGGCCCCCGCCTGCCTGCTCGGCCTGCGGCAGGTGCACGGCACTCACTGCGTGCGCGTCGAGAAGCCCTGGGCTGCCGGCGAAGGGCCGCAGGCCGACGCGATGGCGACCCGCATCCCCGGCCTCGCACTCGGCATCATCACCGCCGACTGCGCGCCCGTGCTGTTCGCCGACCCGGTGGCCGGCGTGGTGGGTGCCGCCCATGCCGGCTGGCGCGGCGCGGTGGCCGGCATCCTGGAGGAGACGGTGGCCGCCATGGCCAGCCTCGGCGCCGAGGCCGGCCGTCTCGTGGTTGCGATCGGGCCGTGCATCGGCCCCGGCTCCTACGAGGTGGGCCTCGACCTGCGCGATGCGGTGCTGGCCGCGGGCGGCGTGGCGGCGGAGGATGTCTTCGCCCCCGGCCGCCGCCCGGACCATTTCCAGTTCGACCTGCCGGGCTACTGCCTGGCCCGGCTGCGGGCCGCCGGTGTGCAGCGCGCCGCCTGGATCGGGCGCGACACGCTGCCCGACGAGGCCCGCTTCTTCAGCCACCGCCGTCGCACCCTGGCCGGGGGCGGGCGGATCGGCCACCAGATCTCGGCCATCACCTGCCGGCGCGCGGCATGACCGGACGGTCCGCACGGGTGCTGATCGCGCTTCTCGCCCTCGCGCCGGTCGCTGGCTGCGGCACGCTGCCGCACCCGTTCGAGGGCCGCCCCGGCCTGGAAGGACGCAGGCTCGCCGTGCCGCCGCCGGCCCGTCTCGACATCCCGGCGCCGACCGCGGCACTGCTTGCACCGGACGCCGCACAGCGGTTCGCCGGCGACGTCTCGGCTACCCTGCTGGCGCAGGAGGTGCCCGCGGTGGCGCAGCCGACCCGCCGCGGCGACTGGTCGCTGGCCATAGCCGCCAGCGCGCGCGGGCAGCAGGTGGTCCCGGTCTATAGCGTGCTGAACCCGGCGGGTGCGGTGCGCGGGCGCATCGACGGCGTGCCCGTCCCGCTCGACGCCTGGCGCGACGGGGATCGCGCCGAGCTGGCGCGCGCGGCCGACGATTGCGCAACCAAGGTGGCCTCGCTGCTCACCGGCATCCAGGCCGCCCAGATGCAGGCCGACCCGGCAAGCCTGATGAACCGGCCGGCGCGGATCTATTTCGCCGGGGTGAGCGGCGCCCCCGGCGACGGCGATGTCTCGCTCGCCCGCCAGATGGCCGTCTCGCTGCCCGACGGCGGCGACGTGATCCAGTCGACGCCGAAGGGTGCCGACTACACGCTGCACGGCCAGGTGACGGTGACCCACCGCAACGCCGCCACCGACCATGTCGAGATCTTCTGGACGGTGAAGAGTGCCGCCGGCGGCGAGGCCGGCAAGGTGGCGCAGATCAACGACGTCCCCGCCCACACGCTCGACACCTTCTGGGGCGACGTCGCCGTCGTGGTGGCCAACGAGGCGGCGGGCGGCATCCGCGAGGTGATCACCAACTATTCCGGTCGCGACCACAAGCCCCTGGTGCAGCCGGCGGCCGCACGCGCCGCTGGCGCTGCCCCGACGGGTCGGGGTCGGTGATCGCGGCCCAGGGTCGCTGTCGCTGTCGTAGTCGCTGTCGCTGTCGTAACTCCTCTGCGTTCGTGACAGCTTCGGGTCGGGTTGCTAGGAAGGCGCCGCACCCGCGCGAGTTGTGAAAGCGTCAGGGGCCGTGCCGGAGCTCCCGCGATGAAGATCGTTGCCTGCAACAGCAACCGGCCCCTCGCCGAAGCGGTGGCCGCGGCGTTGAACATCCCGCTGTGCAGGGCAACCGTCCGGCGCTTTGCCGACATGGAGATCTTCGTCGAGATCCAGGAGAACGTGCGCGGCGAGGACGTGTTCGTCGTCCAGAGCACCTGCTACCCGGCCAACGACAACCTCATGGAACTGCTGATCATGCTCGACGCGCTGCGTCGCGGGTCGGCACGGCGGGTCACGGCGGTGATCCCCTATTTCGGTTATGCCCGCCAGGACCGCAAATCCGGCCCCCGCACTCCGATCAGCGCCAAGCTGGTGGCCAACCTGATCGTCGAGGCGGGTGCCAACCGGGTGCTGACCATGGATCTGCATGCCGGCCAGATCCAGGGCTTCTTCGACATCCCCGTCGACAACCTGTTCGCCGCCCCGCTGTTCACCCGCGACATCAACGAGCGCTATCTGAGCCGCGAGCTGATGATCGTCTCGCCCGACGTGGGCGGCGTGGTGCGCGCCCGGCAGCTCGCCAAGCGGCTCAACACCGATCTGGCCATCATCGACAAGCGGCGCGAGCGGGCCGGGGTGTCGGAGGTGATGAACGTGATCGGCGAGGTGTCTAGGCGCCACTGCATCCTGGTCGACGACATCATCGACAGCGGCGGCTCGCTGTGCAATGCGGCGACCGCGCTGATGGAGAACGGCGCCAGCTCGGTCTGCGCCTACGTCACGCACGGCGTGCTGTCCGGCGGGGCGGTCGCCCGGGTAGCCGGCGCACCGATCGAGATGATGACCATCACCGACAGCATCCTGGCGACCGAGGCGGTACGGGTCAGCCCCAACGTGCGCCAGGTCAGCATCGCCCAGCTCCTCGCGCGCGCCATGCGGGCGATCGCCGACGAGAGCTCGGTCAGCTCGCTGTTCGACTAATGACCAAGCCCATCCTTTCCCCTGTCCCCTTCTGGTATCTCCGTCATGGGGAGACCGACTGGAACGCGCGCGGCCTGTCGCAGGGCCGCTCCGACATCCCGCTCAACGAGAACGGGCTCGCCCAGGCCCGACGCGCCGGTGCCGTGCTCGCCGCGGGTGCCGACCGTTTCGCTCCCATCGCGCGCATCGTGTCCTCGCCGCTGATCCGCGCGCGGCGTACCGCCGAGATCGCAGCCGGGGCGATGGAGGCCGCCGGTCACAGGCCGCTTCCCGTCGCGATCGACCCTGACCTGCAGGAGGTCTGCTTCGGCGTCCAGGAAGGCCAGCCGATGGGTGACTGGTATGATTCGTGGATCGCCGGTGACTACACGCCGGAGGGTGCCGAGGTTTTCGCCGACCTGATGGCCCGCGCAGCCTCGGCGGTGAACCGCGCGACCGCGGGCGAGGGGACCGTGCTCATCGTCTGCCACGGCGCCATGTTCCGCGCCCTGCGTGCGGTGATGCGCTTGGCACCCAACGTCCGCCTGCCCAATGCCGTGCCGCTCTGGCTCGATCCCGACGAGCGGCCGGATGCGCCCTGGCGGTTGACCGAGATGGCCCACCCCGACGCTGCCCCTTCCGCCTGACGCCTCAAGCCTCACGCCTGGCCTGATGCCCGGCCCCGGGCGCGATACGCCCGTTCGCTTGCACCGCGCGCCCGGACCCGCTACACCGCCGCTCCTTGCGGGCACCCCTGGAGGCCCGCTTGCAATCTTCAGGAGAGTTTCGTGGCCAACTTCACGACGATCGAGGCGCAGTCGCGCGCGAGGGCTGGTAAGGGGGCAGCGCGCGCGTCACGCCGTGAGGGGCTCGTCCCCGCTGTGATCTACGGCGCCAAGCAGGAGCCGAGCCTGATCGCGCTCGACCCCCGCTTCGTGCTTCGCGAGATGAACCGCACCGGCTGGCGTTCGCGCCTCTACGAGATCAGCACGGCCGGGGCCGAGGGCGCCACCCGCGCGCTGATGCGCGACGTGCAGCTCCATCCGGTCACCGACCGGCCGATCCATGTCGATTTCCAACGCCTGGCACCTGGCGAGCGGATCAAGGTCGCGGTGCAGGTGGTGTTCTCCGGCGAGGAGAGCTCGGTCGGCCTCAAGCGCGGCGGCGTGCTCAACATCGTGCGCCACACGGTCGAGGTGAACGTCGATCCCGACCACATTCCCGAGCGTTTCGCCGCCGACCTGGCGAGCCTCGACATCAACGACAACGTCCGCTGGTCCGACCTCAAGGGCACCGAGCATTCGAGCCCGACGATCCTCGACCGCGACTTCGTGATCGCCACCGTGGCCGCACCGACCGTCTCGGCCGAGCCGGAAGCCGAGGCTGCGGCGGCCGCGGCGCCGGCCGCCCCTGCCAAGGGTGCTGCTCCGGCCAAGGGTGCTGCTCCCGCCAAGGCGGCCGCCCCCAAGGCGGCGGCACCGGCCAAGGCCGCGGGCAAGAAGTAAGGGTCTGGCGCGATCGGCGGCTGCGAGCCGGGAGCCATGCAACTCTGGGTCGGGCTCGGCAATCCCGAGCCCGGCCAGTCGCGGCACCGGCACAATATCGGCTTCATGGCGGTGGACCGCATCGCCGCCCGCCACCGCTTCTCGCCCTGGCGGCGACGCTTCAAGGGTGAGATGTCGGAAGGGCAGATCGGCGCGCAGCGCGTCCTGCTGCTCAAGCCGCTCACCTACATGAACGAGTCCGGAGAGTCGGTGCAGCCCGCCGCCGCCTTCTACAAGATTCCGCCCGAGCGGATCACCGCCTTCCATGACGAACTCGACCTCGTGCCGGGCAAGGTTCGCGTCAAGCGCGGCGGCGGTGCTGCCGGGCATAACGGGCTGCGCAGCATGGACCGCCGGCTGGGCACGCCCGAGTACTGGCGGGTCCGGCTCGGCATCGGCCATCCGGGGAGCAGGGAGCGGGTCACCGGCCATGTGCTGGGCGATTTCGCCCGCGCCGACCAGGCCTGGCTCGACCGGCTGCTCGACGAGCTGGCCGATGCGGCCGGGCTGCTGGCCTCCGGCGAGCCGGAAGCCTTCATGACCCGCCTGGCGCTGCGTGCCGGCGACGAGGGCCGGCTCGATCAGGAGAGGAAGGGCTGATGGGCTTCAATTGCGGGATCGTGGGCCTGCCCAATGTCGGCAAGTCCACCCTGTTCAACGCGCTCACCGCCACCGCCGCGGCGCAGGCGGCGAACTACCCGTTCTGCACCATCGAGCCGAATGTCGGCCGGGTCGCGGTGCCGGACGGCAGGCTGCAGACCCTGGCGGACATCGCCCGTTCGCAGAAGGTCGTGCCGACCAGCCTCGAATTCGTCGACATCGCCGGCCTGGTGCGCGGCGCCTCGCGTGGCGAGGGGCTGGGCAACCAGTTCCTGGCCAACATCCGCGAGGTGGATGCGATCATCCACGTGCTGCGCTGCTTCGTCGATGACGACGTCACCCATGTCGAGGGCTCGATTGATCCGGTGCGCGACGCCGAGACGATCGAGACGGAGCTGATGCTCGCCGACCTCGACAGCCTCGAGCGGCGGCTGCCGGCCTTGCAGAAGCGTGCCAAGGGCAGCGACCGCGAGGCCGCCGCCGCGGTGGCGGTGATGGAGCCGCTCCTCGACGCCCTCCGCGAGGGACGCCCGGCTCGCAGCGCCATTCCCCCGGGGCAGGAGGAGACGGTGCGGCGCCTGCAGCTGATGACCAGCAAACCCGTGCTCTATGTCTGCAACGTGGCCGAGGCGGATGCAGCAGGCGGCAATGCGCTGTCGCAGCGGGTGGCCGCGATGGCGGAAGGGCGGGGCGCACGCATGGTGGTCGTCTCGGCCGCGATCGAGGCCGAGGTCAGCCAGCTTCCCGAGGCGGACCGGGCGGAGTTCCTCGAAGGCCTCGGCTTGTCCGACAGCGGCCTCGACCGGGTCATCGCCGCCGGCTACGGCCTGCTCGGCCTGCTGACCTACTTCACGTGCGGTCCGAAGGAGACCCGCGCCTGGACGATCACCGAAGGAACCCGGGCGCCGCAGGCGGCGGCGGTGATCCACAAGGATTTCGAACGCGGCTTCATCGCCTGCGAGACCATCGCCTACCAGGACTACGTCGCCCATCGCGGCGAGCAGGGGGCGCGCGAGGCGGGCCGGCTGCGCATCGAGGGCCGCGACTACCTGGTGCGCGACGGCGACGTGCTCCTGTTCCGCTTCAACGTCTGAGGACCGGCGGCCCGGCCCGGGCCTGGCGTTGACCCCCGGACGCCGTGGAACTGGCGTCACCCTGGAGCTAGACCGCCCCGGCGTTTACCGTTTGTTTCGCTTGTGTCGGTAGAAGCGATCGAAATGCCGATGGCCTTCGATGTGCTCCGTCCGGACTTCCGATGACCCCGCGCCCAGGCGACCGGCTTGGACCCGGCCGCGGCGCGGCGCGCGGCGTCCGTCGGTCGGCCGGACAGCGAGGCTGCCCGCTCTCCTTCCTGTTCTCCTTCTCGCCGTGCTCCTGCTGCTGCCGGCGATCAAGGCCCACGCCCAGCACCTGACCTTCCGCCTGTTCGACGGCGAGAAGGGCCTGTTCGACACCTCCGTCCGCTCGCTCGCCCAGGACAAGGCGGGCTTCATCTACGCCGCCACTGACAACGGGCTGTTCCGCTATGACGGCCAGGGCTTCCACCGTGTCGGTGCCGAGCTCGGATTGCCGGAAACCGGTGCGGTGGAGGGCGTGCGCGCCGCCGAGGACGGCAGCGTCTGGGTCGTGTTCAACGATCGCGTGTTCCATGTCGGTGGCGGCGAGACCCTGTCGGCCGCCCTGGAGCCCCGTATCGACGACGATCAGGTCACGCGTCTTGCCGCCCTGGGCTCAGACCTGCTGCTCATCAGGAACAACACCCTGCTGCGCATCAGCCGGGGTCATGCGGGCAGGATCGTCATCACGCCCCTGATCGACCGCACCGCGCTCGCCCACGATCCTCGCTGGGCCGATCTTGGTGGCCAGCTCGACACGGTGCATGTGGCGGGACGCGAGATCTGGCTCGATTGCGGCGGCGGGGTTTGCCGGCTGCTGCCCGATCGGCTGCAACGGTTCGGCACCCAGGCGGGGCTGCCATCGGCCCGGTGGTCGGCCCTGCTGCGCAGCCGCGACGGAACGATGTGGCTGCGCAGCCCGTCGACCATTGCCTGGCTGCGGCCCGGTGCCGGGCGCTTCCAGGTCGAGCCGGTGCCCGGGGGCGCTGGGCGTTACGAGGCGGATGCCGGTCTGCTGCAACTGGTCGAGGACGGGGCGCAGCGCATCGTGACGCAGAGCGCCCATGGGCTGCTGGTTCGCTCGGCCGACCACTGGACCTCGTACGGCCACGATCAGAGCCTGCCCTATGTCGCGGTCAACGCCATGCTCGTCGATCGCGAGGGCTCGCTCTGGATCGGTAGCCTGGAGCGAGGGGCTGCGCGCGCCGTCGGGCTCGGCCGGTTCGAGAACTGGACCCATGAGCAGGGTCTTGCCGATGACCTGATCTGGAGCGTCCGCCGCGACGGCGCGGGGGCGCTCTGGGTGGCCGATGATGCCGGGGTCGAGAGGCTCGATGAGCGGCGCCCCAGCCATCCGGCTCAGCTTGCCGCGGCTGCCCCGTCGGGGCACGCGAGCCCTCTGCTCACCGGACGCAGCTTCTCGCTCGCCCGCGCCGGCAATGGCGACCTGTTCGTGGGCAAGCAGTCGGGTGCCCTGCTGCGCGTCGATGCCGTGAGCGATGCGGTCCATCTGATCGCCCGACTTCCTCCGGTGGTGACCCTGCTCGGGTCGGCTGGGCACCTGTGGATCGGCACCACAGGCGGTCTCTTCCGGCTCGACGACTCGGTCGTGCCTGCTGCGTCCGGGTCTGCACCCGTGCTCGCGCCCAAACTCGCGCCCGAACTCGCGCCCGTGCTTGCGTCCGACGTGCCCGCGACCGGTGCCGGCGGTGCTGCGGTTGGCCGAGCGGCGCCGGTGCTCGAACTGCCCGGCCGGGTGTTCAGCCTTGCCCTGGATCCGGCAGGCGGTGTGTGGGCGCTTGGCGAGCGCGCGGTCTACCGTCGGCTGCCGACCGGCCGCTGGCTTCTGGTGGAGCCGACGGACCCGAAGGGGGGCTATCAGACCCGCACCATGGCCTTCACCGCCGACGGGAGCCTCTGGCTGGGCAGCTTCACCGACGGCATCACCCGGCTGCGCCTCGAGAATGGCCGCGTCGTGGCGCGCGACCACAGCGCGTCGCGCCATATCGCCGCCCAGGACGTCGAGATGCTGCTCGGCGACCATGGCGGGCGGTTATGGGTCGGGACCGACCAGGGACTGGATGTCAGCGATGGCACGCATTGGCGCCATCTCGGCCTGCAGGACGGGCTGGCGGCGGGAGACCTCGACGAGGGCGCCTCCTTCGAGGATCGGGATGGCAGCCTGTGGTTCGGCACGGTCGGCGGCCTGTCGCACCTGATCAGCACCGCCGGGCTGTTCACGCCGCTGCGCATGCATCCCCTGATCACTCGTCTGGCCGTTGAAGGCGAGGGCGTGCTGACCCAGCGGCAGTTGCACGGCACGCCGCACCTCGGCTGGACCGGCAATCCGCTGGTCATCGACTTCACGGCACTCGACTACCGTTACGGCAACTCGATCCACTACCGCTACCGGCTCAGCGGCGCCGATCGCGACTGGGTCGAGGCGGTGGCGCCCGAAGCGCGCTACGTCAATCCCCCCTACGGCCGGATGACCTTCGAGGTGATGGCGGTCGATGAGCATCACCGGGCGGCCCCGGCCATAGCCCGCCTCACATTCGACCTGGAGGCGCCCTGGTGGCGAACCTGGCGGATCTGGGTGGCGGCGGTCGGCGGCTCCGCCGCGTTGCTGCTGCTGCTCTGGCGGGCGCGCGAGCACTACCTGCTGTCGCGGCGCGAGCAGCTTGAGCGTCTGGTCGCCGAGCGGACGCGCGAGATCGAACAGGCCCGACAGATCCTGTTCAAGCAGGCGAACTACGACTCCCTGACCGGGCTGCTGAACCGCCCGGCCATCCTCCAGCGCCTGGAGGAGGCGATGCGCCGGGCCACGGCCGAGCGGACGCCGCTCGGCGTGGTGCTGCTCGACCTGGACCATTTCAAGCGGATCAACGACTCGTTCGGCCACCTGGCCGGGGATGCGGTGCTGGCCGAGACCGGCCGTCGCCTGATCGCCAGCACCCGCGGCAGCGATTTCGCCGGCCGCTACGGCGGAGAGGAGCTGCTGCTGGTCCTGCCCGGGCTGCGTGAGGAGTGCTTCGAGCGGGTCGAGGCATTGCGACGCTCGATCTTCGAACCTGCCTTCGAGTACGACACCGTGACGCTGCGCGTCACCTGCAGCATGGGGGTCACCTGGCTGCTGCCCGGCGACGAGATCATGACCGTCATCCAGCGCGCCGATTCGGCACTCTACGCCGCCAAGGGCGAGGGTCGCGACCGGATCGTGTTCCGCCACCGGCCTCCCGAGGCGGTCCTGGCCGCTGGCGTGGCAAGCGAGCGGGCCGGCACCGTCACGGCCTCCTGAGCGGCCGCGCGGCAGCCGACCCCGGATGAGACGACGCGCGGCCGGGTCTGACCGGCCGGCGCCGCGCGCCCTGGCTGGTCAAGCGCGGCGCGCCCTCCACGGCTTGTCCGGCCGTCAGGCGCCTGTTGCCGTCCGGAAGCCCTCGAGTGCCACCCGCTGGCCGGCGCGCAGGACCAGCGTGACGCCGCTGCCGGCGGTGATGATCGTCTCGGGAGAGAGGGTCCTGGCCACCAGCGCCACGGCGGACTCGGCCTGCGCGTCCTGGACCGCCAGGATCAGGAAGCCGTTTTCCGCCTCGCGCTCGATCTCGGCCACCGTATGGCCGACGAAGCGCGCACCGTCCTCGGCGATGACAACCTCCAGTTCGATGCCGAGCTGGCGCAGGCTGGCCGAGGCCTTCTGTTCCGGCGCGCGAAGCGCACTGCTGAGTTCGGGGAACATGATCATCTCGGCGATCCGTTCGGCGCCGATATAGGCCGGCATGACGACCCGGTCGGCGCCGGCCTGGAGCAGCTTGCGCTCGGTGGCCGCCGCCTCGCCGCGGGCGATGATCGTCAGGCCCGCGTTCAGGCTGCGCGCGCTGAGCGTTATGAACACGTTGAGTGCGTCGTCGGGCAGGACGGTGGCCAGCACCGCGGCGCGTTCGATCCCCGCCCGGCGCAGCGCCTCCTCGTCGGTCGCGTCCGCGATCAGGCAGAGATGGCCGTGCTCGATCGCCTGCGCCTGGCGACCCTCGTTGCGCTCCAGGACCAGCAGCCTGTGCCGCCCGGCGGCCAGCTCCCGCGCCAGGACGGTCCCGATGCGGCCATAGCCGCAGATGATGACGTGTCCGGCGAGGTCCCCGATCTGGCTCTTCATGCGGCGGACTCCCAGGAGCTCGTTGATCTGGTTGAAGGTGATGAACTGGACCAGGGCGCCGGTGAGAAAGATGGTGCCCGAGCAGCCGAGCACGATCAGGCTGATGGTGATCGCTCGCAGCATCGGCGTATCTATCGGCCGCACCTCGTCGTAGCCGACGGTGAACACGGTGAGGATGGTGAAATAGAGCGAGTCGCCGAAGCTCCAGCCGCTGGCCATGTAGGCGGCGATCGCGCAGGCGCTGACCGTCAGCACGAAGCTGATGCCGAATGCCAGATTGCGCAGCGGGCCGCCGCGCGTGGCCTGCCGCCTGGCCGCCGTCACGCCCGCCGCCGGCCCGGCGCGTCCCGGCGGCCGGCCGCGTTCCGGCTTGCCGCCGTCGCGTGCGCGCCATCCGGCCGGGCTCCCGTCGGGCGCAGGAGGGTCGAGCCGCCCGCCGCTGGGCTCGGTGCTCCTGGGGAAGTCCTCAATCGATTGACAGTCCGCTGTGCCGTTTGATTGAGTTGCGCCGTCCGTTTCGAGGTCAAGATGCCGAAGCCCGTACTCGCCTGGCTGCCCGAGGCCACGGATTTCACGGGGCGGCTCAAGGCCCTGGAGGCTGCGCCGGAGCGGGACTGGCCCGGGCTGGTGGCGCTCGCCAACCTGCGGCTCGATTTCCTGCGCACCGGCCGGCTCGACATGCTGTTGCGCCGGCAGTTCGCCGAGCCGCCGTCCGGCCTGGCCACCCGCCCGGTCAGGCTCGCCATCCTCGGCTCGGCGACCACCGTCCACCTGCCGGCGCCGATCCGGGTGGCCTGTCTGCGTCGCAACATCCATGTCACCGTGCATGAGGGCGAGTACGGCCAGTATCTCCAGGAACTGGCCGACGCCCAGTCCGAACTGTACCGCTTCCGTCCCGATATCGTCCTGTTCGCCTTCGACTGCCGCCATCTCGCCTCCGGGCTCGACCCGATGGCCGATGGCGCGGCGGCAGCCGCGCTGCTCGAGGCCAAGCGCGAGCATCTCCGCCAGTGCTGGCAGATGGCCCGCGAGCGGCTGGGGGCCACGGTGATCCAGCAGACCGCGCTGCCGGTACTGCCGCCCCTGCTCGGCGGCAACGAGCAGCGGCTGCATGGATCACCCGCCCGCCTGATCACCCGGCTCAACGAGGCGATGCGCGAGGATGCCGACGCCGCCGGCGTTCATCTCCTCGCACTCGACGAGACCGCCGCTCGCGACGGGATCCTCGAATGGCACGACCCGATCCTGTGGAACCGCGCCAAGCAGGAGGTCACGCCGGTGGCCGGGCCGGTCTATGGCGACCTGGTCGGCCGGCTGGTGGCGGCGATCCAGGGCCGGTCGAGCAAGTGCCTGGTGCTCGATCTCGACAACACGCTGTGGGGCGGGGTGATCGGCGATGACGGGCTCGAGGGCATCGCGGTCGGCCAGGGCTCGGCGCTGGGCGAGGCCTTCCTGTCGGTGCAGGGCTATGCGCGCGCCCTGGGCCGGCGGGGCGTGATCCTCGCCGTATGCTCGAAGAACGACGAGACCAACGCCCTGCTGCCGTTCGACAAGCACCCCGAGATGCTGCTGCGCCGGTCGGACCTGTCGAGCTTCGTCGCCAACTGGGACGACAAGGCGACCAACCTGCGCCGCATCGCGCGCGAGTTGAATATCGGCCTCGACAGCCTGGTGTTCCTCGACGACAACCCGTTCGAGCGCAACCTGGTCCGCTCCGAACTGCCGGAGGTCGCGGTCCCCGAGATCCCGGACGACGAGCCGGCGCTGATGGCGCCGACCCTGGCCGCGGCCGGCTATTTCGAGTCCGTCTCTGTCACCGAGGAGGACCGGGCGCGGACCGCGCAATATGCCGCCAACCGCGAGCGCGCCGCCTTGCAGTCGAGCGTGACCGACCTGCCGGCCTACCTGCGCTCGCTGGACATGCAGTTGATCTGGCGTCGCTTCGACCGGATCGGCCTCACCCGGGTCGTGCAGCTGATCAACAAGACCAACCAGTTCAATCTCACCACCCGGCGCCGGACGGAGGAGGAGGTGGCGGCGATCATGGACGACCCGCGCGCCTTCGGCCTGCAGATCCGCCTGACCGACCGGTTCGGCGACAACGGCATCATCGCCATCGTCATCGGCCGGGTGGATGAGGCGCGCAGCTGCCGCATCGACACCTGGCTGATGTCCTGCCGGGTGCTGGGTCGCGGCGTGGAACAGGCGACGCTCGAGCTGGTGGCGGCCCAGGCCCTGGCCCTGGGCGCCACCCGGCTGGTCGGCGAATATGTCCCCACCGCGAAGAACGCTATGGTGGCCGGGCATTACCCGAGGCTCGGCTTCGCGCCGCTGCCGCCGGGCGAAGGCGAGAGCGAAGGCGGCGGTATGCTGTGGGTCATGGCGCTGGACGAGCTCCGGTCGGGGGAGAGCTACATGGTGGTGAGCGAGGCGGCATGACCGAGGCCGAGATCTACCAGGGGCTGGGCGAAGTGTTCCGCGAGGTGTTCGGCGACGCCGCTCCCCCGCTGCGCGCGGAGCTTTCGGCCGAGGACGTGCCGGGCTGGGACTCGGTCAAGATGGTCAACATCATCCTGGCCGTGGAACAGCATTTCTCCGTCCGGCTGCGTTCGCGGGAGGTGGACAAGCTGCGCAACGTGGGCGATTTGGCAACCCTGGTGCAGAGCAAGCAGGCAGGATGACATGGTGAGCGCGGCTCTGCAGAGCGGCGAGCGGGAGGAGTACCGCCAGACCGGGCGCGAACTCGCAGGGCGCGAACTCGCGGGGCGCGAGCTCGCGGCGCGCGATGAACCGCACGGCGTGCTGGCCGGGATGGCGGCGGCGGCGCGCGACGCCGCCCGCGTCCTCGCACAATCGTCCGGCGCGGCGCGCAACGCGGCCCTGGCCGCCGCGGCGCGCGCCCTGCGCGAGCGCTCGGCGGCGATCCTGCAGGCCAATGCACGCGACCTCGAGGCCTCGCAGGCCGCCGCTGCCTTCCGCGACCGCCTCACGCTCACGCCCGAGCGTGTCGAGGCGATGGCACGCGGGTTGGAGGAGGTGGCGGCCCTGCCCGATCCGCTCGGCCGCACGCTGGCCGAATGGGATCGCCCGAACGGCCTGCGCCTGCGCCGGGTGGCGACGCCGATCGGCGTGATCGGCATGATCTATGAGAGCCGGCCCAATGTCGGCGCCGATGCCGGCTCGCTCTGCCTCAAATCCGGCAACGCGGTGATCCTGCGCGGCGGATCGGAAAGCCTGCACAGCGCGCGTGCGATCCATGCCGCACTGCAGGCCGGGCTGCGCGAGGCCGGGCTGCCCGAGGCGGCTGTGCAGATCGCGCCCGACAGCGACCGCGCCTTCGTCGCCGCCATGCTGGCCGCGTCCGGGCTGATCGACCTGATCATCCCGCGCGGCGGCAAGTCACTCGTCGAGCGCGTGCAGCGCGAGGCGCGGGTGCCGGTGCTGGCCCATGCGGAAGGGCTCTGCCACACCTATGTCGACGGCGCGGCCGACCCTGACATGGCGCGCGCCATCGTCGCCAACGCCAAGATGCGGCGCACCGGCATCTGTGGCGCCACCGAGACGCTGCTGATCGACGCGGCCGTCGCGGGCCGGCTGTTGCCGGCGATCGTGGAGGACCTGCGCGCGCTCGGCTGCTCGTTCCGCGCCGACCAGCGCGCGCGCGCCATCGTGGCGGACCTGCCGCAAGCAGGCGAGGCGGACTTCGCCACCGAGTGGCTCGACGCGGTGCTGTCCGTCGCGGTGGTCGACGGGGTGGAGGGGGCGCTCGCCCACATCGCCCGCTTCAGCAGCGCGCATACCGAGGCGATCATCACCGAGGATGCCACGACCGCGCGCCGGTTCATGGACGGCACCGACAGCGCGGTGGTGATGTGGAACGCCTCGACGCAGTTCTGCGACGGCGGCGAGTTCGGCTTCGGTGCCGAGATCGGCATCGCCACCGGCCGGATCCACGCGCGCGGGCCCGTCGGGCTCGAGCAGCTGACCACCTTCCGCACCGAGGTGGTCGGGCAGGGGCAGATCCGGCCCTGAGCCCATCGCGCGACCTGCCGCCGGCGGGTGACCGGCGGCGCATGCGTATCGGGCTGCTCGGTGGGTCGTTCAATCCCGCCCATCACGGCCACCGCCAGGTGGCCGGCCTGGCCCTCTCGCGGCTCGGCCTCGACCAGGTCTGGCTGCTCGTCTCGCCCGGCAACCCGCTCAAGGGGCGCGACGGCATGGCACCGCTGGCCGAGCGGCTGGCCGGCGCGCGGCGCATCGCCGACGGGCGGCGGATCATCGCCAGCGACATCGAGCAGCGGCTCGGCACCCGCTTCACGGTCGATACGCTGCGCGCGCTGCGCCGGCGCTTCCCGGCGGCGCGGTTCGTCTGGATCATGGGTGCGGACGGGCTTGCCGAACTGCCGCGCTGGCGGCGCTGGCGCGAGATCGCGCGTCTGGTGCCGATGGCCGTGCTGCCGAGGCCGGGGTGGAATCACAGGGCGTTGGCTGGACAAGCCGCGATTCGTTTGCGACATGCGCGCAAGCCGGCGCGTGAGGCCTCGCTGCTCGCCGGCCGGACGGGTGCCCGCTGGAGCTTCCTGCCGGCGCCGCAGGACGGCATCTCCGCGACGGCGCTGCGGATTTCGGCTGCCAGCACCGTCCAACCGAGCGAGACAGGAGAGCGGATCATCGTCAGGAACAGCAACGCGGATCCGGAGGCGGCCAAGCGCCCGGCCGCCGGGCGCAAGCGGCCCGCCGCGGCGGGCACGCGCGCGCGGCAGGATGGGGTGACGCCACGAAAGCGGCAATCCGCGGCCGGACCAGGCCGTCGCCCGGCGACGCGCACGCCCGCCGAGCCGGAACTGCTGCAGCGATGGGTGGGCATCATCACCACCAGCCTGGAGGACGACAAGGCGGAGGAGGTCGTGGTTCTGGACCTCACCGGGCGCGCCTCGTTCGCCGACCGCATGGTGATCGCGACCGGCCTCGCCGACCGGCAGATCAGCGCCATGGCCAACCATGTCGAGGAGAAGCTGGCCGAGGCGGGGCTCAGGCGGGTGCGCATCGAGGGTGCCGGCGGCTCCGACTGGGTGCTGCTCGACGCCGGCGACATCGTGGTCCATCTGTTCAAGCCGGAGGCGCGCGCGCTGTATGCCCTGGAGCGCATGTGGGGTGCCGATCTCGACGAGCAGCCTGCCTCCGAGGCGTAGCGCGCGACCGGGCAGGCCGCGACCCGCTGAGCCGCGGCAGGCAGGCGGAAACCTGCGGCGCAGCCGCGGGCGCCGGTGAGCGTCGGGCGCGGCGGCGGCACGGCCCTGCGGCTGGTGGCGATCGGGCGCGCCCGGTCGGGTCCCGAGCAGGAGCTGTTCGACCGCTACGCCAAGCGGCTGCGTCCCGCGCTGCAACTCGTCGAGATCGGTGATGGTCGGGGACCGCCGGGCGAGATCAGGCGCCAGGAAGCGCTCGCCCTGCTCGGTGCCCTCCCGGCGCAGGCGCTGGTCGTGGCGCTTGATACCGGCGGGTCCGAGCCGGACAGTGTCGAGCTGTCAGGCCGGCTGGAGCAGTGGCAGGCGAGCGGCCGCGCACTTTGTTTCGTGATCGGCGGTGCGGAAGGGCTGGAGGCGAGCGTCCTCGACCGGGCCAATCATCGCCTGTCGCTGGGCCGCCTGACCTGGCCGCACATGCTGGTGCGGGTCATGCTCGCCGAGCAACTCTACCGGGCGCAGTCGATACGCGCCGGTCATCCCTACCATCGCAGCCTGCGGCCCTGAACGCCGGGCACAGCCTCAGCGCCTGGCTTATCTCAGGCCGCGATTGGGGCCTTCGTCGGCAACCAGGTCGGTCGTAGCCGCACCCGGCGCCTCGGCCACCTCGGTGCCCGAGGCCCGAAGGTCGCTGGGTGCTGCGTTGCGGGTGGCCGGCAGGGCGGCGTCGCTGCTGGCGGTGATGACCTGGCCGGTGCTGTCCGGACGCGGGTAGATGAACCCGTTGGTCGGATAGATGCTGCCGTAGGTGCCCGCGTGGCCGATCGCCACGCGCACGGCGCTCCAGTCATTATCCTGCGAGATGTCGATCACCGCGACGTCGCGCGCGATGCCGTTGGCGTGCCAATGCGACTGGTCGATCAGGATCGTTCGGCTGTCGACGACCTCGCGCACCACCGCGACATGGCCGAGCGGCATACGGCGGTTGGCGCGGAAGCTGAGCACGCTGCCGATCTCGGGCGCGGTGCCGCGGGCATAGATGCCCTTGGCATTCTGCCACCAGTTGACCGCGTTGCCGGGCAGCACGACTTCGGAGGCGCTGCGTGCGAAGGCGACGCACTGGATGACGTGGCTGCCATGGACCAGGCGGGCGTGGGCGAGGTGGACGTGGTGGTGATGGCCGCCGCTGGCCTGTGCCGCGGGCGTGAGCGACAGCAGGAAGGTCGAGGCGGACGCGGCGGCGACGCACAGAACTTTGCTGAAATTCCGTGTGAACCGCTCGTGCCGCATTGATTTACCTCAAGGCTTACCCAAGAGGCTGCTACCAATGGTCGTGGACTCCGACAAGGCGAGGGGCCGACCTTCCAAACCCAGTGGTGCCAATTACACAGATCGATCCTGGTAGAGTTCCGCTTTTTAGGAATAATGTCGGATATCGTCGTGGCAGATGAGACTCGGGCGTAGCGGTGCGACCCTGCTGCCGGACGAGGCGGCGTCTTGCGAATGAAACGAACGAGGATTCGCTTTTCCGAGCAGCCGCCTCGCCTCTTTGCAAGCTAGACGTTTGTTCGTGGCGCCCGGCTACTTCGTCGTGACCAGCATGATCTCGACCAGCATGCGCGGATCGGCGAGCACCGCCTGGACGCAGGCACGGGCCGGAGCCAGACCCTCGGGCAGCCAGGCCGACCAGACGCGGTTCAGCGCCTCGCGATCGGCGATGTCCTTCAGCCAGATCTGCGCCTGCAGCAGGCGGGTCTTGTCGGTGCCATGCTCCTCGAGCAGCGCATCCATCTGGTCAAGGATGTCACTGGCCTGCCCCGTCACGTCGGCATCGAGGTTGCGGGCGACCATGCCCTGGGTGAAGACGAAGCCGTGGTACTCGACGGCCTTCGACATGATGGCGTTGGGCTCGGTGCGAAGGATCTTGCTCATCGCGGCTGCTCCTGGCGTTGCGTGTTCGACCCCCTGGTATAGGCGGCTGCGCGCCGGCACTTAAGGGGAGCCGCCACCGCGGCCAAGGTCTGCGAAGTGGGCCAGGCGCTCGGGTGTGTCGAAATCCTCGAGGATGCCGCCATCGTCGAGCTCCAGACGCAGCATGGCCTCGCCGAGACCCTCGATGAGCTGAGCGCCGCCGCGATCGCCGCGCAGCCCGGCCAGGGTATCGAAGGCGCGCGCGCGCCAGAGCACCGGGTTGCCGCGCACGCCCGCGAGGCTGGGCACACAGCCCCACGCGGCCGGCGCCTGTTCAAGCGTGTCGACCAGCCGGTCGAGGGTCGAGGCGCGCAGCAGCGGCATGTCGCCGAGGCAGACCGCCGCCGCCTCGGCCTGCAGGTCGCGGGCGGCGCGCAGGCCGGCGGCCAGGCTGGCGGCGATGCCAGCGCTCGGGTCGTCGACCTGCACCTGCCGCAAACGCGAAGAGGCGGCGGGTCCGTCGAGTGCCTCCCGGACCTCGGCGGCCTGGTGGCCGAGCACCACGATGGTCACGAAGCAGCGGCTCGCCAGCGCGGTGGCCGCGCTGCGCCGGACCATCGGCACGCCGTCCCGGTCACGGGCCAGCAGCTTGTTGGAGCCCCCGGCGCGCCGCGACAGGCCGGCCGCGAGCAGGATCGCGGCTGTCCTCAGCCGCCGCCGTCCCTCAGCGCCAGGGCCTCGCGTGCGCCACGATGCACGGCGACCAGCTCGGCCAGGATCGACAGCGCGATCTCCTCCGGCCCGATCGCCCCGATCGGCAGCCCGACCGGGCCGCGCAGGCGGCGCAGCGTCGCCGCATCGTGGCCGAGGCCCGCCAGCCGCTCGCGACGGGAGGCCTGGGTGCGCCGCGAGCCGAGTGCGCCGACATAGAAGGCGGGGCTGCGCAGGGCCGCGTCGAGGGCCGGGTCGTCGAGCCGCGCCTCGTGGCTCAGGGTGACCACGGCCGTGCGGCGGTCGGGCGGTGTCGCGGCCATTGCCTCGTCCGGCCAGAGCGTGACCAGATCGATGCCCGGGAAGCGCTCGGCGGTGGCCAGCCCGGTGCGCGGGTCGATGACCACCACGTGCAGGCCGAGCGAGGCGGCCATCCGGGCGAGGGCCTGGGCGACATGCACGGCGCCCACCACCAGCAGGCGCAGCGGCGGCAGGTGCGCCTGCAGGAACCATTCCCCGTCGGGCAAGCGATGCACGCCGCCGCGACCGCTGGCGAGTGCTTCGCGGGCGAGGCTGCCGAGTTCTCCGGGCGGAGCGCTGGTGGCCGGAAGGTCCGGCTTTGCCTCGCCCTCGACGAGGAGGTGCTGGAGCCCGTCATCCAGGCGGGTGGCCAGCAGCGCGGCACGGCGCTGCTCACGCGCGCCAAGCAGGGCGGACAGGATGGCCGGCGTCACCGGGCGAGGTCCCGGCGGGCCAGATGCCTGCAACCGTTCGGTTGCAGCCTCATGCGTCCACCGTCTCGACATAGACCCGGATCGTGCCGCCACAGGGCAGCCCGACCGACCAGGCATTCTCGTCGCTGACGGAGAAGCGCAGCAGGCGCGGCGCTCGCTCGGCGAGGACCTCCATGGCTGCGTCCCGCACCGCCGCCTCGACGCAACCGCCGCTCACCGAGCCCTCGATCCGGCCGGCGCGCGAGATGGCCATGGTGCTGCCGACCGGACAGGGCGCGCTGCCCCAGGTTTCGACCACGGTGGCCAGCGCCACGGCGTCGCCCTCCTGCCGCCAGGCCTGCGCGTGCTGGAGTGCGTCAAGCATCGTTCTATCGTCTCCCCTCTCTGACTCGGTGGAAGCGTGTGCGTCTTCCATGGTCCGGCGCACTGGCCTCCGGGCTCTGGCCGGGAACCGCTCTAGATGAGGCCAAGGACGGCAAGCAGGACCAGCAGGAACCCCAGGCCGCCGAGCCAGCGTGGCGTGAGGATCGCGGCGAACTGCGCTGTCGCCGCGCTGCCCGGAACCAGGCGTGCCGTCGGCTGCCGCGACGGATCGGTGACCGCCTGCGTCAGGCCGCCAAGCCCCTGGGCGCCGATCTCGGCCGGGCCGGCGATGACCAGAGCCAGCCGCTGCAGGCCGGTCTCGATCGCGCCGTGCAGCGCCGCCGACCGCGCCGGCTCCTCGGTTCCCGGCGGATCGGCCAGCGCAAGCTCGTAGCTGAGCCTCGTATAGGCCCCACGGGAGGCGAGCCGGACGAGGACCATCTGGTTCGCAGGACCAGCCGGATCGATCTTCCACCCCAGGGTCGAATGCGGCTCGCGGATGCTGCCGCGGACGGTGGTCCGGCCGCCCGGATGGTCGATGATCATGCCGTCCGCCTCGGCCTGCAGACCGGTGCCCGCCGGCAGGCAGTCGCGGAGCACGAGGCTGTCGCCGAGCGCCTGCCAGACCCTTTCGCGCGGCGCAGGGATCAGGTGTTCTCCCGTCAGATGCATCGCCGTGCTACTCCCCTGCTGCTTGCTTGCTGATCTCGCGCCCGCTCGCCGCCCGTGCCATCGCCCCGCTTCGCGCCACGAGAAACGCGGCGGCAGGCAGGGCGTAAGCCAGGACGAGCGGCGGGCGCCCGGATGGAAGAATGGTGCCGTGCGTGGCCTCTGACAGGATATCGGGTCTGGAGACGGTCGTCGTGACGCCCTTCCAGCAGAATTGTTCGATCCTTTTCGAGCCGTCATCAAGGGCCGCGGTCGTGGTCGATCCCGGCGGCGACGTGCCGCTGATCCTCGAGCGGCTGTCGTCGCGCGGGCTCGCCGTCGAGGCGATCCTGCTGACCCACGGCCATCTCGACCATGCCGGCGGCGTCGAGACGCTGCGCGAGGCGCTGGCCGGGAGCGGGGTGCAGGTCCCGGTCATCGGGCCCGAGCAGAGCGATGCGTTCCTCCTGTCCAGCGTCTCGGCGCAGGCGGCCCTGTTCGGCCTGTCGGGGATGCGCGATGCGCGGGCGGACCGCTTCGTGCGCGAGGGCGAGGTGCTGACACTGGCCGGGCGGCGTCTGGAGGTGCTCTGCGTGCCCGGCCACACGCCCGGCCACGTGGTGTTCCTCGATCGCGCCGCCTCGCTGCTGATCGCCGGCGATACGCTGTTCGCGGGCTCGGTGGGACGCACCGATTTTCCCTACGCCGACGGCCCGCTGCTGCTGCGTGGCATACGCGACAAGCTCATGACCCTCCCCGACGACATCCTGGTGTTCCCCGGACATGGCACGGCCACCAGCATCGGTGCGGAACGCGCAGCCAATCCATTCCTGCGCCAGCTCTGAGCGGGTCCGGCCGGCGTCGGTGTCGCTTCCGGGCGTGCGGATCGGAGATCGGCGCGGCCGGCATCTGCATCTTGCGCGGCGGGCCCGGTCAGGGTCCTCTGCGCCGCCGGGGCCGCAGCCCCTGGGCTCATGTGAATGAAGGTTCCTCACGCCGATGATGTCGCGCCGCGTCCGCCGCCCCACGCTGCCCGCTGTTCTGGCCGTTCTGCTGGCCGCGCTGCCCGGAACCATCCCGGGATCCAACCATGCGGCCCGCGCCCAGGGCGCGATGTCCGAGCCCACTCACGCCCAGCCGGAACTCGGACGCCAGACGCTGACCATCGTCTCGCGCGGCGGCGCGCAGCACGAGTTCTCGGTGGAGCTCGCCCGGACGCCGCGCGAGCAGCAGGTGGGTGAGATGTTCCGCACGGTCATCCCGGCCAATACCGGGATGCTGTTCGTTTGGCCCTATCCGCAGCAGAGCGACATGTGGATGGAGAACTGCCCGGTGCCGGAGGACATGGTGTTCATCGGCACCGACGACCGGATCCAAAGCATCGCCGAGAATACGGTGCCGGAAAGCCTGGCGCGGATCTCGAGCAACGGCGTGGTGAAGGCAACGCTGGAGCTGCAGGGCGGGATCACCGCCAAGCTCGGCATCCGGGTCGGCGATCAGGTCGAGAACAAGGCGCTCGACGCGGCCCGGGGTTGAGCCCCGCGCCGCGCCGGCCCGGTTGGATGGCGGTCAGCCGGCCTTGCCGTCGCCGTCGCGGATCGGCCCGGTCGGCTCCTGGACATGTGCCTCCAGGAACCACAGCTGCTTGTCGATGCCGCGCGAGATCTCGGTGAACAGGTCGGCGGTATCCGGATCCCCGGCCTCGTCGACCTCGTCGATATTGGCCCGCACCGCGTTGGCATAGGCGGCGTAGCGGTCGATCAGGGCGGCCAGATGATCGGCGATCTTGTAGATGTCGGTCGGGTAGGGCGGCAGGCTGCTGTGCTTTGTCACTACCTGGGTCGTGCCGCAGGCAGTGCCGCCCAGGGCGGTGATCCGCTCGGCCGCCTTGTCGTTCCAGTCATCCTGCTCGGTGCGGAAGCCATCGAGCATCTCATGGATGCCGATGAATTGCGGTCCCTTGAGGTTCCAGTGCGCCTGCTTGGTGATCAGCGCCAGGTCGATGCCGTCGGCAAGGCGTGCGTTGAGCAGCGAGATGGCCACGTTTCGGGCGTTCGAGGCCATGTTGTTGCGGGTCGTATGCAGGCGCGGTTGCGTCTGGGTCGCCATGAACATCGTCTCCGTCGTTCGGGGGGTAGCGTGCCGGCTCGTAACGCGGTGCCGGACCGGGCGTTGCTTCCCGGGGACCCCCGCGCCGCCTGGCGACGAGGTGCGGTCGCGCCCCGCTCAGGGGCGGTAGGGGGTATGGTCGGGACGGTGGGCATCATGCACCACGACCCCGGAATCGCCCTGCGGCAGCGAAAGCCAGTCGCGGTGAGACAGCGTCTCGTTGGTGTCGCGCATGCCGGCGTCCCAGTGCTCCTCCATGGAGGCCGACGAGAATTCGAAGCTCCGTGCCTGCCCCTCGTAGATCGCCTCCTGGTAGATCAGGTGGAGGATGTTGATCCGGGGCAGGAAGGCCAGATCCTGCTTGAGCTGGCGGTCCTCCTCGGACAATTCGGCGTCCGGGATCTTGCCGAGCAGCCGGTGCATCCGCCGGCGCATGCGGTGCAGCTGCATGTAATGGTCGGTGATCAGCCGTGTGCGCGAGGAATACTGGATGTCCTTGGTCCGCGCCTGCACCTCGAACATGTCGCGCGGGATCGGGCCGCGGGCGCTGAACAGGTCGACCTGGAAGACCAGGATGTCCTCGCGGATGTTGTCGAGCAGATGCTGCAGCGGCGTGTTGGACACGATGCCGCCGTCCCAGAAATGTTCGTCGCGGATCCGCACCATCGGCATCGCCGGCGGCAGGGCGGCACTCGCCAGCACGTGGGCCGCGCTGATCGTCGTGTCGCGATTGTCGAAATAGGCGAAGTTGCCGGTGCCGACATTGACCGCGCCGACCGCGAAGCGGACCTGGCCGGAGTTGATCCGGTCGAAATCGACCAGTTCGCCGAGTGTCTGCTGGAGCGGCGCGCTGTCATAGTAGCTGGTCGAGCCCCGCGTGCCCCGGCCGGCGAACCACGGATTGGCGGCGCGCGGTTTGAAGAAGCCGGGCTGGCCGAAGGTGCTGGTCACCACCGAGGACCAGGCGTTGTGCAGCTTGCGCACGCTGTCGCCGGCTGGCGTCTCGCCGATCCAGATCTGGCGCGAGGTCACTTTCGACCAGAACTCGCGCAGCCGGGCGACCCGGCGCTCGGGCGGATTGCCGGCGATGAGGGCCGCGTTGATGCCGCCGATCGACACGCCGGTCACCCAATCCGGCTCGAGCCCGGCCTCGTGCAGCGCCTGGTAGACCCCGGCCTGGTAGGCGCCGAGCGCCCCGCCGCCCTGCAGCACGAGCGCGATCGGCCCCGGCTTGGCGCCGCCGCGGATGCCGCCGGCGCGCGACCCGCTTGTTGCATCCATGCCTGTCGTCGCTCCAGAGGGTTTGGCGGGGCCGGACGTCCGCCGGAGGGTTAGCAGAGCCGCCGGGGATGTTCGTCAGGACCTCGCCGGGAGGATAGAGGGCGCACCGCACCGGGCAACCCCGCCGGTGGCGCGTTATGTGGCGTGCAAGGTTTGGGTGGTAAACCGGGTGCTACGGGGCTGCGACCGCGGGGAGCGGATGGATGACGATTCTGGTGACCGGGTGCGCGGGCTTTGTCGGGGCCCATGTCAGCCGGGCCCTGCTCGCGCAAGGCGAGCGGGTCGTCGGCATCGACACGCTCGATCCCTATTACGACCCAGCACTCAAGCAGGCGCGGCTTGACCGGGTGATCGGCGCCCGCTCCGCCTTCCGTTTCGCCAGGCTCGACATCACCGATCGTTCGGGGCTGGCCGATCTGCTCACCGCCGAGCCCGGGATCACCGGCGTGGTCCATCTCGCCGCCCAGGCCGGCGTGCGCCATTCCCTGGTCGATCCGTATGCCTATGTGGCGGCCAACATGCTGGGCCACGTCACCGTCCTGGAGGCGGTCCGCGGCCTGAGGCGGCTCGACCACCTGGTGTATGCGTCATCATCCTCGGTCTACGGATTGAACCGCACCCTGCCGTTCCGCGAGCAGGACCGGGTCGACACGCCGGGCTCGCTGTATGCGGCGAGCAAGCGCTCGGGGGAGCTCGTCTCCCACGCCTACGGCCACCTGTTCGGCCTGCGGCAGAGCGGGCTGCGTTTCTTCACTGTCTACGGGCCGTGGGGCCGCCCCGACATGGCCTATTATGCCTTTGCCCGCGCCATCCTGCGCGACGAGGAGATCACGCTCTATTCCGGCCAGGGCCTGGCGCGCGACTTCACCTATATCGATGACGTCACGGACGGCGTGCTGCGCGTGCTCGACAGCCCACCCCCAGCCGAGGCGCCGACGCGGTTGCTCAATATCGGCAACCGGCGCAGCGAGCCGGTGGCCTTGCTCGTGTCGCTGCTCGAGCAGGCGCTGGGTCGCCGCGCCCGGATCCGGCTGGTGGACCGGCCACCGACCGACATCGAGGCGACCTGGGCCTCGGTCGACGAGATCGAGGCGCTGACCGGCTGGCAGCCGCGCACCCGCCTGGAGGAGGGCATCGTCCGCTTCGTCGCCTGGTTCCGCGACTACCACCCGGAGGGGTGAGCTGCGGGGATGAGTTTGGCCAAAAGCGACACGGCGTGCAGATTCCTGATTGACCTCGGCAGTCCGGGGGCCTAAATCCCCGTTCGCGCTGACGCGGTTGACGAAAAAGAGCTTGGCTCCCAAATCGGAAACTGCTAACTTCTTTGGCTCCGCTTAGAGCCCAGGTGGCGAGGCGCCCCGTTCTTTCAAAATCAAATAGGCTAAGGAAGGGATATGTTGGCGGCGCTTTACTGTGCTACGTGGGTGACTGCGTAGTATGGGGGTTGTTCTGGGCTGATGGTTTAGGTGTTTTGCCT
>Ga0080006_1223843_pt1 | contig 41253 bp, 48 predicted proteins | sample RS3BMetagenome_FD_69209 | JGI IMG/M metagenome (GOLD analysis project Ga0080006, IMG submission 69209) | Ferric oxide microbial mat and aquatic microbial communities from Rainbow Spring, Yellowstone National Park, USA - RS3B (SPADES... ...
CATGGGAGAATGGCGACGGTCGATGATCTGCGGCACTACTGATCCGCCAAGGAGTGCCGGTGCGCCAAGGTAGAAGCGCTGCCCCCAGCGCCGCCCCATCCGGCATCGCCGCCACAAGGTCGCCCACCGCCGACTCACCGCGCCGCCACAGAATCTTCATCAGCCTTAACTCGGCTTCCGTCAATGTGATGGACTTCTTCGGAGGCATAAATCGGTCGCTCGCTTCCCTATGTGCCCCTGGACAAAAGGGCACGTTTCATTGATATGGACGATCAACTAATGCATTAGTTAGCAAGGAGTCCTTCAAATTCCGCATAGAAAAATTCCCTGACCATCATTTCCCTCGTCACCTCGAAAATTTAACACCGCAGTCGAGCCGGGCGGCGGAAGCGGAGCCCCATGTATTCTCCACCGACCGCCACCGGGACCGGAGAGAGGCTCTCCGGTCCGACGCCACGGCAACCTCCCGAATATTCCCTATATAAGTTGCAACCACTCCGTAGTATCGTCGCTTACCATGGTGGCCGACGACGCGATGGACCTGCGCCATGCGCTGGAGAATGACGAGATCGTCCCATACTTCCAACCGCTCGTTGAGCTGCGAACCGGCTTGCTTCGCGGTTTCGAAGTCCTGGCCCGCTGGCAACATCCGCAGCGCGGTCTCATCCCTCCCAACGAATTCATCCCGGTCGCCGAGACCAGCGGCCTCAATGGACTGCTGACCGGCACTCTTCTCCGCACCGTCTTCACCGCCGCAAAGGACATTCCCGAACACCTTACCTTTGCCGTGAATATATCTCTCACTCAGCTGACCGACCTCTCGTTGCCTCGCCATATCCGCGCCGCCGCCGAGCACGCGGACTTTCCCCTCAACCGCCTCATCTTGGAGATCACCGAAAGCTCGCTGGTCGGCAACACCGAATTCGCCTACCGCATCGCCAGCGAGCTCAAAGAACAAGGCTCCCGCCTCGCACTGGATGACTTCGGCACCGGCTACTCCAGCCTGCGCCACCTTCAACTGCTGCCCTTCGACGAGTTGAAGATTGACGCCAGCTTTGTCCGTGCCATCACCCACACCCGCGAGAGCAGAAAGATCGCCGCTGCCATCATCGGCCTGGGAAACAGCCTCAGCCTGACGACCGTAGCCGAAGGGGTAGAGAACCAGGCCATCGCCGACTTGCTCCTCTGGCTCGGCTGCGATCTCGGTCAGGGCTGGCTCTACGGCCGCGCCGTCCCCGCCGAACAACTATCAGAGAGCGCAGAAGCAAAGCCCGCGCCAATCTCTTCATCCACCTCCGCGTCGCGCTCCTCCGCCATGCACTCCACTCTTCCCTTGCGCCTCGAAGGTCTTCCTACCCTGCGTCTCGCACAACTCAACGCGATCTACGACGGCGTTCCAGTCGGCCTCTGCTTTCTCGATCGCAACCTCCGCTATGTCAGCGTGAACAAGCGTATGGCGGAGATGAACAACCTTCCCGTCGCCTCGCACCTGGGCCGCTACTTCGCCGAAGTCCTCCCCGGACGATTTCCAGAATCCCAGTCGAACCTGCTCAAGGCACTCAACGGAGAGGCCACAACCGGCCTCGAAACTCTCCTTCCGATCCCGGGTCGCTCCGGCGACTTCCGTACCTGCCTCATCACGTATCAGCCGGCCTGCGACGAAGCTGACGAGGTCATCGGCATCTCCATCTCTCTGGTCGACATAAGCCATCGCAAAAAGGTCGAAGAAGCGCTCACCGAGAGCGAAGACCACTATCGAAACACCGTCGAACTCAATCCGCAGATTCCCTGGACTGCCGACCCGAACGGCAACATCCTCGACGTCAGCCAGAAGTGGGTCAAGCTGACGGGTCTCACAAAGGAAGAGTCGCTCGGCACTGGCTGGCTCAGTGTCGTGCATCCCGGCGACGTGCCTCAGACTGTTCGAGATTGGACCGAAGCGCTGCGCAACGGCATCCCTATCGACGCCCAATACCGCATCCGCCGCTTCGATAACGTCTGGCGCTGGATGCGCACCCGCGCCGCTCCCCGCCGAAACGAGGCAGGCGAGATCGTCCGCTGGTACGGCTCAGTTGAAGACATCGACGATCAGAGAAAGGCCGACGAAGCCCTGCGTCTCAGCGAGGCTCGTCTACACGCTGTTTTCGACGCGGTGCCCGTTGGCCTTATCATTGCCGAGGCGCCCAGCGGCCGCATCGTCATGAGCAACCCGCGCGCAGAGGCAATCCTGGGTTCCCTGCGAACTCCGGCAACCACAATCGACGACTATCGCCGCTCCGGCTCGGTTCGCCTCGACGGCACACTCATTGAATCGGAGGCCTATCCCCTCGCCCGGGCTATTCTGCACGGTGAAACCACAGCTCCAGAAGAGATCCTCTACCAGCGGCCGGACGGCACACATACACCAATCAGCCTCACCGCTGCTCCGATCCGAGACCGCAACGGCCAGATTACCGGTGGTGTAGTAGCCATTCGCGACCTTAGCGCGAAGGCTAACTCATCCCCCGTCCCTAACATTCCAAAGCCGGGACAGTAAAACCGGGAATCACCCTGCCTGTTCCAACTCCGCCGCCTGTCGCTCCCACCTTGCCTTCAGCACACGTCTTCCCGCAGTTCGGCATAGCCGGTACCATACGAGGGTATCGAAAAGGATCCACGTTATGCCCAGAATGCCCATGCCGCACCCGAAGTTGAATTTACCTGGCCGCTTGTTTTTTTCGACCAGACGCCTCACACTTGGCGCGGCTGCTTGCCTGATGTTCGCGAGTCCAACACAGGCGTTCACCCAGAACAACATGGCCGCCATGACGATGAAGGCGATATCCGCGCCCGACACCCTTCCTGCGCCTCTAAAGATGACGGGGCTCGGCAACAGCCACATCGCCATCAAAGCCACTCCCGAGGCACAACTCTGGTTCGATCAGGGGTTGAACGAGTTGCACGACTTCTGGGACTACGAATCCGCCCGCGCCTTCGAGCAGTCCGTTCGCGTCGACCCCAACTGCGCCATGTGCTACTGGGGTCTCTATCAGGCTCTCCAGTCTCGTGAGCGCGGCGACACAGGCTACTCCCAGCAGGCTCTCGCCAGTGCAGTTCGCCTGAAGAACAAAGCAGGAAAAGCCGACCAGCTTTACATCGAAGCCGCCGAAGCCTCCACCGAAGCGAACAAAGATATCGCCGGTCAGCAGGGACGGCACGACAACACGAAGGAAGTAGATCTCTGGCGAGCCCTGGTGAAGAAGTACCCCTCCGATCCACAAGCCAATATCTTCCTCGCAGAAAGCCTCATCGACGGCTACGACGAATCCGGCGATCCGAAAAAAGGCACTAAAGAAGCAATTACTATCCTGCAGGGGGTCTTGAAGACAAATCCAAACGATTCCGCCGCGAACCACTACTGGATTCATGCCGTCGAGGCCAGCGCCCATCCCGAGCAGGCCCTTCACAGCGCCACCATTCTCGCCAGCCTGTCTCCTGCCTCCGGACACATGGTGCATATGCCCGGACACATCTTCTACCGCGTCGGCGACTACGCCCAGGCCGAACACTGGTTCGCTGCCTCCACTGCCGTAGACGAAGCCTACATGCGGGCCCAGCATGTAGATCCGGACGACGACTGGAACTATGTCCACAACCTCATGTACGGCATCGCCAACCTCATGGAAGAGGGCAAACTGTCTGAAGCCACGGCCCTCTCCGGCAAGCTGCCCGGCGCGCGCGGCCAATTGGCCGCAACCCTGTACGTCAACTCTCCCCGCGATGACATGGCGCGCATCGATCCCCAGCTTCCCGTAGCCCTTCGTACCGCCAACTGGCCGGCCGTCCTGGTCATGCTCAAGAACACCAGGCCGGAAGCCAGTCTGGAAAACCTGACCTTCCTCGCCGGTCAACTGAAAGAGTTTGCCACCGGCATGAATGCCATCGAATCCGGCGACCTTGCAGCGGCGCAGTCCGCGTCCCTTCAACTCGACGCCGATCTGTGGCGTATGTCGCAGAAGACCAAAGACAGTTCCAAAGAGAAAACTCAGGAAGACAAGGAAGACACGAAGAAGACCCCGCCGATGATAAAGATCATGCCCGATGCTCTCCCCGAACCTCTGCTGGCCAACCTGTCGGTCATGTCCGTCGAGCTTCGCGCCTCCATCTTCGCCGCGCAAATGCGCCTGCCCGAAGCAAAGACGCTCTTCGCGGAGGCCGCAAAGGAAGAAAAGGCGCTCGGCTACCGCGAGCCGCCTCATTACATTCGCCCTGTCGGAGAAGCCGAAGGAGCCGCCCTCCTGCGCGCCCACGACTACGCCGGTGCCCATCAGGCATACGCCTCGGCCCTGGTCGACCGTCCGAACTCCGGCTTTGGACTCTACGGCCTTGCCCGCTCCAGCGAAGCCGCCGGCAATACGTCCCAGGCCCAAACCGAGTACATCCGCTTCACCGAAGCCTGGAAGAACTGCGACCCCGGCACACCACAGATGCAACACGCCCACGACTACATCACCGAACAGAAGTCCTTCGCCTCCCTGTCCCCGCAGCGCGATAACTAGTCCCTCACATTCACTCTTGCCGTCGACTTTGCCCTTCTATCTGTCATTCCCGAAGGAGATCTGCTTTTGCAGTCTCCGACACTGACCCGCCCCCTTTGAGATATCGATGGGGAAAAAACAGTACTCAAACTGCCGTAGAATGTACCGTTGCCCGGGTTAAACCATCGGTGCTTGACAATTGGCACTCGCAGACGGCAGCCACCCATTCATATATGAGGCCATCCCATGTCCGATCCGAGCGGTGTTCGCCATCCTAAGTCCGAGCCTAAACACAATAGAAACTAGACTTTGTGCAATATATAGGGGAGGGATACCCATGCCTGTCGCTAGACTCACCCTCGAGCTGGAGATCCCCAGAGCTCACTCTCTCAAAGACCGTCGCCAGGTGATGCGCTCGATGAAAGACAAGCTCCGGCACGCCTTCAATCTCTCCATCGTCGAGCTCGATTCCGGTGCCGTCTGGAACCGGGGCACCCTGGGCATCGCAGTCATCTCCGCCTCCACCAGCTACCTGACCGGCCAACTCGAAGAGATCGACCGCGCCGCGCACCGCATGGCTGCCAACCTAAGCGCGCAAATACTTGATTCTTATGCGGAAGTGCTGGCAGACGGAAGCGCCGCCGACGAGTGAGATTGCCTCTGTTGCCCGTCAAAGAGAAGCCACGCATTAGGTTGAACGGCCCAACTTTGATATCCTCAACCGTTCGCCCCAGTCAAAAGTCTATGCCCGAGCAACGAGCCAGAACCTATCATCGCAACCGAGTTGCCCAGACCTTCTCGGAGGAGATCGGAGCCATGTTGGAAGGTGAACTCTCCGACCCGCGCATCGCTCCGAGCTATGTCACCGATGTCGTCCTGGCACCCGGAGGCAAGTCCGCCCGAGTCTTCGTAGCGGTTCACGGCAATGAAGAAGAAGAAGCTTCCACCCTGGAAGGCCTCACTACCGCCAAAGCCTACATCCGTTCCCAACTGCGCGACCGCATGGGGGTACGCCACGTCCCCGAACTTAGCTTCGCCATCGACCGCTCGGAAAAGATGACCGGCCGAATGGAAGAGCTTCTTGCCCGCACCCGCAAACGCGATCAAAAGCGAGCGGATGCCCAACAGTCCGTGCCGGTCCCCGCAAAAACATGAACACCAAAGCTGAATCCAGTGACCACCAGATACGCGCGTTGCTTGCCGCTTTCCGCTCGCAGCCGCGCTTCCTGCTCACCTCCCATGCGAGACCGGACGGAGACTCCATCGGCTCCGTGCTCGCTCTCGCTGAGGTGCTCGACCAAATGGGCTCTGAGGTAGATATCGTCTTCGCAGATCCGGTCCCCGAAATCTATCGCACCCTCCCGAACCTCGGACGCGTTCACCACGCGAGTTCAGCCAATCAGGTTGCTCCAGGCCAGAACACATGGGCCATTCTGCTCGAGTGCGACGGCATAGCGCGGACAGGTCTTGAAGGTCTCGAAGGCCGCACTCTGATTAATATTGACCATCACTCCAGCGGGCGCCCATTTGCAGCCATAAACTGGATTGATGAGAACGCCTGTGCTGTAGCTGCTATGGTCTACCGTATCGCTGTCGCCGCAGAGGTCGAAATCACGCCATCGATGGCAACTTGTCTCTACACCGGCATCATCTCCGATACCGGCGCGTTTACCTATTCCAGCACGAGCTCCGAGACATTCGCTCTCGCGCATCATTTGGCTGATCGCGGGGCTAATCCAAGCCAGATCGCGCGCGACATCTACTTCTCCAATCCAGCAAGCAAGATCCGCCTGTTAGGTAAGGCGCTTTCCAACCTCCAGTGCGAAGGTGATCTCGCCTGGACCTGGGTCACCGTAGAGGATATGGATCACATTGGAGCGGCCGCGGAGGACTGCGAGGGGGTCGTCAACTACCTGATCAGCATCGCGGGGGTCGAGTCGGCGGTCTTTCTCCGCGAGGTCGCCAATGTCAGTCAGTTCCGTCTCAGTATTCGTAGCAAAGGCAAGATCGACGTCGCACGAATAGCCGAGCATTTCGGAGGAGGAGGTCACCGCAGCGCCAGCGGATGCACTCTAGACGGGCCTCTCGACGTGGCAACTGGTCGTATTCTGGCTCAGTTACGGATAGGACTTTGTTAGCCTTGTTTCGCTCCTCTTCCAACGTGAACGGCATGCCACAATCAGTCGTGATGAACGCTCCTGGTGACCGCACCATCGCAGGCTGGATTCGGCAACAGCTTCCTGATATGACAACGGTGCGCGAGTTTGGCGTTCTTCTTGTCGTATCCATCTTCCTTCTTCTGTTTGGACTGGTGCCAGTGTTTGGCGGCGATCAACTTGGATTGGTAGGAGCCGATGAGCCCAGGTACGCCCAGGTTGCACGCGAGATGCTGGAAGCACATTCCGACATATGCCATGAAGTCGATGCAAAGATGGTGCCGCACAGCCTTCATCTAAAGGATATCCGCCACTCCGTCGACTGCATAGCCGGCGGAACGATTACTCCTCTGCTGTATGGCAAGCCCTGGCTGGAAAAACCGGCGCTCTACTATTGGCGCGCCATGAGCTTCTTCAAAGAGTTTGGGGTATCCGACTGGACGGCTCGGCTCCCATCCTCATCCGCGACCCTGGCACTTGTCATTCTGATCTTTCTTCACATGCGGAGATTCCGCCCCGGCGGCCATCTCGACGCCGCGCTGATCACGACGTCTTGCATAGCCATGGTGAGTTTTGCGCGTGGCGCCTCCACTGACATGCAATTGGCGGCTCCATTTTGTATCGGGATGCTCGGCTGGTACGCATGGTATGAGACGGGCAAGAAGTTCTGGCTCTTCGATCTCTATTTCTTCGGAGCGGCCGCGACCCTTGCCAAGGGCCCAGTTGCTCCATTTCTTGCCCTGACGATCATTCTGCTCTTCGCGGGGCTCAGGCGCGAGTGGTCGGTGCTGCGACGAACGATCTGGCTTCCTGGAGTGTTGTTGTACCTGATCATGGTGTTGCCCTGGTACATCGCTGTGCAGCGAAGCAACCCGACGTTCTACCGCTTCTTTTTCCTCGAACATAATCTCGAGCGATTCGCTACCAACCGCTATCAGCATCACCAGCCGTTCTGGTATTACATCGCCGTCCTTCTGATCGGCTTGATGCCCTGGACGGTAATAGCCGCCCGTGCCCTGATCGATTCGATTGAGGTCTCCATCGCGGAGTGGAAGGTGCGGCACAATCCCCAACGCTATCTTGGACACACGCGCGCAGGGGACGCATTTCCTGAGTTTCTTGTCCTTTGGGCGCTGTTTCCAATCGTGTTTTTCTCTTTTTCCGGATCGAAGCTGCCGGGTTATATTTTGCCTTCGATTCCCCCCATGACGATCTTAACGGCGGATTATCTGAACCGCGTTCGACGGCAAGGCTTGCCGCAATGGCTTTTGTGGTCGCACGCTGCCGTGTGTACTCTTCTGGTATTCGTTCTCGTCCTTGCTCCGCAACATATGCAATACGAGACGTTGGTTCCTTCCACCCGGTGGCTGTTGATCGCTGGCGGGTGCGCCGCTGCTTTCGGGATCGTCGTCTTCCTGGTCATTCGTCGCTGGGGGGTCTCGCAGGTGTGCAATGCGACACTGCTGCCGGTGCTTGCGATGCTCATCTTCCTGCTCGGCTTCTATGGCAAGGAACTCGACATTAACTACTCGGCACGACCGCTCGCCCGGGAGATCCAGCAACAAGCACCGGACGTCAAGCTTGTTGCGACTGAAAAGATCAAGCGTGACATGGACTATGGCCTTGCGTTCTACCGTAATGAGCCGATGGTTCACTACGAGACGGAGGGAGTTCCTGCGGCAGCACACATTCTGGTCGTCCGGGCCAACGATACCGCAGACCTGGATCGATGGCTTGCAGGGCGAGTTTATGAGCCGCTGTTCCTCTACGAGTCGCAGGGTCTTGAGGTCTACCGTGTCAGCGCCTTGCGGTAACCGATCCGAGTCCACTGGCATCTTGCCCGTTTCTGTAAGAGTCGAATTCCTATAAGCTCAAGGGTACCCTGGACCCTTCATGACAGTCGCGACTCAACTCGAGGTTCTGGATCTTCGTCACTTTTCCGCGCGTCAGCTTCGGCCGCTGCTGGAGACCGAAGGCCAGGTTTGGGAGAAGAGGCTCCGCTGGGATTACAGGAGTTCGACAGAGCTTCTACTTCAATACCTGGACTCGCGCATACTTCCTGGATTTGTCGCTCTGGAACGTGGACGCGTGTGTGGTTTTGCGTTTTGCGTATATGAAGGGCATAAGGCGGTAGTGGGCGATGCGTTCGCGGTTGCGAGTGAACCTTGCCAGGCTTTGCAGATCTCACAGACGCTTCTGCATCATTTACTTAAGTTGCTGGAGCACTCGCCGGGACTCCGCAGGATTGAGTCACAGCTTCTGTTGTACAACTCGGGATCGGTCGATCAGACCTTTCTGAGGTTCGGATTTGTGATGTATCCGAGACTCTTCATGGAGTTTGATCTTCTGTGTGCAGGTTTGCGCAAACATAAGAGCAATTCTCGTCCGCTTGAGTGGCCATTGGAGATTGAGCTGACGCGCTGGTCGAGCGATCACTACCAGGGTGCGGCGGAGTTGATCCACGAAGCATACATCGGGCACATCGATGCGCAAATCAATGATCAATACTGCTCGCTGCATGGATCGCTTCGTTTTCTCCATAACATCGTGCGGTTTCCAGGCTGCGGCGTGTTTGATGCGGATTCATCGTGGATACTGCAGGATAGACGCACCCGTGCGCTGGCTGGGATGATTCTGTGTTCCCGGGTTGCGAACGATGTCGCTCACATCACGCAACTGTGTGTCGCACCGGCATTTCGAGGGCAAGGACTAGGACGCAGACTGCTCGAGCACTGCGCACAGCAGCTCTCCCTTTCGAATTTCTCTGCAATCACGTTGACCGTGACGGAGGCAAATCGCCAGGCAGTGCGGCTGTATGAGGAGCTTGGTTTTTTTACGCGGCACCGGTTCGACGCGATGGTACTGAATAAGACTTAGATTCTGCTGGCAATGGTGCTTCTACTCGACGTGGTAGTTAGGGGCTTCGCGGGTGATGATGACGTCGTGAACGTGGCTCTCCCGCAGGCCCGCATTCGAGATGCGAATGAACCGGGCATTTGTTTGAAGATCGCTGATCGTGGCGCAGCCGAGATAGCCCATGCCGGAACGGAGGCCTCCGACGAGTTGGTACACCATGCTTTCGAGTGGCCCGCGGTGGGGGACGCGGCCTTCGATGCCTTCGGGAACGAATTTGGCGAGACGGTTGGAGGAGCTGGATTCGCGGGCGGTGAGGGACGGTCGCTCGGTGCTGGCGTCGGCGACGTCGTCCTTTCCTTGAAAGTAGCGTTCGCCAGAGCCCTGGGCCATGGCGGAGAGCGATCCCATTCCCCGGTATGCTTTGAAGCTTCGGCCCTGGTAGAGGATGGTTTCGCCCGGGCTCTCATCGACGCCGGCGAAGAGGGAGCCGATCATGATCACGCTGGCGCCGGCGGCGATGGCTTTGGTGACGTCGCCGGAGTACTTGATGCCGCCGTCGGCGATGATGGGGATGTTACGTTCGCGGCCGGCGCGGAAGGCCTCGGAGATGGCAGTAATCTGCGGCATGCCGGCTCCGGTGACCATGCGGGTGGTGCAGATGGAGCCGGGGCCGATGCCGACTTTGACGGCATCCGCACCTGCATCCATGAGAGCGATGGCTCCTTCGTAGGTGGCAATGTTGCCGGCGAGGAGGTCGGTGTTCGGGAAGCGGCGCTTGCACTCGGCTACAGCTTCCAGGACGCGGGTCTGGTGCCCGTGGGCGGAGTCGATGGCGAGGGCATCCACGCGGGCGGCTACCAAGGCAGCGGCGCGCTCGAGGAAGTCGCCGGTGGCTCCGATGGCTCCGGCTACGCGGAGACGACCCTGCGAGTCCTTGGAGGCGTTGGGGTACTTCAGCTTCTTCTGGATGTCTTTTACGGTGATGAGACCCTTGAGCTCGTAGTCATCGTTGACTACCAGGAGCTTTTCGACGCGGTGCTGGTGGAGAATTTGCTCCGCCTGCTCGAGCGTGGTGCCTACGGGTACGGTGATGAGGTTTTCCCTGGTCATGACTTCGTCGATGCGCAGGTCGGTGCGGGAGACGAAGCGGAGGTCGCGGTTGGTGAGGATGCCGACGAGTTTTTTGTTCTTGGTGACCGGGACGCCGGAGATCTTGAAGCGGCGCATGACTTCGAGGGCGTCGGCGATGGGCTGGTCGGGGTCGATGGTGACAGGGTCGACGATCATGCCGGATTCGGAGCGCTTGACCTTGTCGATCTCGCCGGCCTGCTGCTCGATGGTCAGGTTGCGATGGACGACCCCCATACCCCCCTGCTGGGCCATGGCGATGGCGAGGCGCGACTCGGTGACGGTGTCCATAGCGGCAGACAGGAGGGGGGTGTTGAGGGTGATGTTGCGGGTGAGCTGGGTCTGGGTGCTGACCTGGGTGGGGACTACGTCGCTGTATGCGGGGACGAGGAGGACATCGTCAAAAGTAAGGGCTTCTGGGACGGGGAAACTGATCATAGGGTGTGGGGCCCGGCAAGCTGGTTGGTGGGTGCTTCGCCGGGGGTTGGTCTATTGTAGGGTCGCGTGAGCAGGGGGGCAAATATTGTGGGAAATAGATGCGAGATAGCGCCGTTGTGCGAGGAGCTGAGGGCTGCAAGACACGGTTCTCCGTTGCTTCCGGTGTGATCGTCATGGATTAGCCTCATGTACCCCCCTCCCCCCGTACAAAGTTGCTCAAAGTCTAGCAAGCAAATAGTTTAGCCTTGGACTTCGACTTGCGGTCCGGTGCGTTATGGTGCAAAAAGAAAGCCCGGCTTGTGGCCGGGCCTGCTCTTTGCATCTGGTTCTGTTTTATCAGGCGTGTCAAGAGGCGCGAGCGTCAAGAGTCGTTCACGAAAGTACCTTGAGCCGAACCTTCCTGGGTAGATGGCGACCCACCCCGACGGTAAACCGAGCTTTAGCCATGAAATAACTTAGCCTCCTTTTGAGGCTTCGGGAGCTGCTCGCAGGCACCGTTCCTGGATAGGAAATCTAACGCTGCCTAGCCAGATCCGTCCACGTAAAGATTGACATGCCCTAGGTTGTCCCATGAAGCAGCGATAAAGTGCATCCCATCCTTTGGTTTGAGCAGCGGTTTCTTGAGGGTGATCAGCTGACTGCCGCTCATCAGGACGAGATATACCATGCGCGACTGGGGGTCAAAATAGAGCTTTCTCGACTGTTCGGCCGCGATCACAAGGGGTCTGGTGTCCTGGAACCAGAACGTCAATGATCCGATAGGAAGACTCATGGCCTTGAACAGGGCGTCTCGGGTAAGATTTTCACCGGCAGAATCGCCCTCGGTTTCCTGTCGAGACGAGGCATAAAGTGTTTGGGGATGGAGGTCGATGGAACGAACTGGAAAACGATATCTGACGGTGAACGTCTTTTCTGTGCCGTCAACTTTAGTTGAGTAGACAGAGATGAAGTAAATCGGCTCGATTAGGTCTCTTCTAAAGAAAAGGTCATTCAGTGAGAGATCGCTATTGGGCGGAATAGACTTTGGAGTCACTAGCCCTCCGCTCAATTCCAAGATCGAATCCGTATAGAGCAATGTTCGCAACACAGTGATTTCCTGCGGACCTCTCGCCGTCAGCAAGAAATGTAGCTGAATTGCATCGGTAGCTGCCGAATCGATGACAAGACTAGCCGACAGAAAAGATCGCTCTGCGGGGAAAGTTCTGCCTTCAAGTTCCCTCTTCTCTTTCAGCGCCAGAGCGCCCCAGATGACGAGAAGTACGATAGCGGCGACAAGCGATAAGTAACCGATCCATCGCTTCTGTGGCCACAAAAGAGTAACAGATAGCCCGACTAAAGCTAACGTAATCCCCGCAAATCCAAGATGATTGCCCAATTCCATACGAACGATGCTCTAGGCGGGCAATACGTTGAGTCAAGGGGATAATCTTCGAGCAAATGGGGGCTCTCCTCTGCGTCGCGCGGTAAGGGGTCGGCGACCTCGACGATGCGCTCGACTGCGCGGAGGATCTTCTTCTCTGTGACGCTGATGACGAGTTCGATGGGAGCGGTTGGCAATGGCTTGCGAAATTTTACTCCTGTCTGCACGACGGGCGGGAGGTGGTTTCATGCCGTGAAGCAAGGTGTGCGGGGCGTTGCTGGTTGTGGGCCAAGAGGTGTAATATAAGGGTTGCGAACGATTTTGTTCCGTCGTAGTTTGACCCGCCGTGTACGTACCGGCTGATTTGACGGAAGAGATGAGTGGGCTGAAGCCCACTTTTTATTTGCTCCAAAAAGCGTTTGACACGCGAGGCGCAGGCTGGACCGGAAGTTTCGTCTATGGCAGTGCAGATTGATGCAATTCGGGCAACGGCGGAGCGGGTTGCGGCTTCGCATCATCTGGAGCTTGTGGATGTGGAGTTTCAAGGCGGAGTAAAGTTTCGCACGCTGCGCGTGTATGTGGAGAAGAGTGCGGCGGAGCGGGCCAGGCTGGCGGAGTTGGCAGCCAAAGGCGAGATTGAAGATCTGCCGAAGGGCGTGCCGGTCGAGATGCTGTCCGGCGTGACCCATGAGGATTGCGCGGTGTTTGCGCAGGATTTTGGCACGGTGCTGGATGTGGAAGACCTGATTCCGGGGGCGGAGTACACGCTTGAGGTCTCTTCGCCGGGATTGGAGAGAAAGCTGCTCCGGGCTGAGGATTATGTGCGGTTTCAGGGCAGTCTGGTGAAGATTCAGACGTTTACGCCGGTGAACGGGAATCGGCATTGGCAGGGCAGGTTGGTGAAGTTCGCGGACGGCGTCGTGACGCTGGATCTCTCGGCGGTGAAGCAGAAGGGCAAGGCGAAGAAGGCGGCTAGCGAACAGAACGTTGAGATTGCGCTCGGGAATGTGGAGAAGGCGAATCTGGTTGCAGAGATGTAAGTGCAGGGTGGAGGGGAGAGGGTGGAGAAGGCCCAACCCGCGTCCCTGTGCCGGACGGTAGATTCAGTTTTTGAGCGGCCCTGGGTCGCTGAAGTTTGTAAATGAAGGATGAGGGAACGATGGCAAGTGTTCTATATCAATCGATCGAGACGTTGAGCCGCGACAAGGGCATTGAGCCGGCCGTGGTGGTTGGAGCCGTGGAAGACGCGATTGCGCTGGCTACGCGGAAGTACTACAAGACGCAGGAGAATATGCGGGCTGAGATGGACCGCGAGACCGGCGAGATTCGCGCCTACGTGTTCAAGACGGTGGTCGAGTCGCCCGAGCAGGTGGAAGACGATGTGAACCAGATGACGCTCGAACAGGCTCGCGAGCTTGCGCCTGAGGTCGAGGTGGGCGGGGAGCTGCGCTTCTACAAGGACACTTCCCCGCTGGGACGAATCGCGGCGCAGATGGCCAAGCAGGTGATCTTCCAGAAGGTGCGCGAGGCCGAGCGCGATACGGTCTTCAACGAGTACAACCACCGCGCGGGCGAGGTGTTGAATGCGACGGTGAAGCGGCTGGAGCCGATGGATGTGATCTTCGACCTGGGCAAGGCCGAGGCGCGGATGCCGAAGCGGGAGCAGTCGCGGCTGGAGCAGTTTGCGGTAGGCGAGCGGGTGCGCGTGGTGCTGCTGCGCGTGGACCGCGCGGCGAAGGGACCGCAGGTGATTGTGTCGCGGGCTGCGCCGGCGCTGGTGCAGAACCTGTTCCAGAGCGAGGTGCCGGAGATCTACGACGGCACGGTGACGATTCGCGCGATTGCAAGAGAGGCCGGGGAGCGGACCAAGATTGCTGTGATGAGCCGCGACAAGGACGTTGACCCGGTGGGCGCGTGCGTGGGCATGAAAGGGATGCGGGTGCAGTCGATTATTCGCGAGCTGCGTGGCGAGAAGATCGACATCATCGAGTTTTCGGAAGAGATTACAACGTTTGCGGAGAAGGCGCTGCAGCCGGCGAAGGTGAGCCGGGTTTCGATTACCGATCTTGCGGACAAGCAGATCGAGGTGATCGTAGACGATACGCAGTTGTCGCTGGCGATCGGCAAGAAGGGGCAGAACGTTCGGCTGGCGGCGAAGCTGCTGCAGTGGAAGATCGACATCAAGAGCGAAGAGGAGAAGCGCCAGGAGGTCGAGCAGCAGATGCAGGCGATGTCGGGCGGCCCGACGACTCCGATCGAGCAGGTGACGGAGCTGGGCGAGACGATTCTGGAGAAGCTGATTGCGGCAGGCATTACGACGGTCGAGGCGCTGGCGGATATGACGCCGGAGCAGTTGGAAGAGGTCCCGGGGATTGGCGAGAAGACGGTCGAGAAGATCTCGGTCGCGGTGCGCCACTACTTTGGCCAGTACGAAGAAGGTGAAGAGCGCCCGGTCGCCGTTGCGGCCGCGGTTGAGGCGGCAGAGAAAGACGTACAGGAGGACACCGTGGAGAAAACACCAGAGGCGATTCTGGCTGAAGAAGCAGGGTTCGGTACGGCTCAGGAAGTGGGAGACGTTTCTACCGAAGACCTGGCGGAGTCGGAAGATCGGGATTCGAGCAGCGATGCCTTCAGCGATGCGGATGCGCGCGAGGAGCGGATTGAGCTTGACAACGACGCCGTGGATACGCTGGTTGATGAGGCACAGGAGGTCTCCGATGAGGGGATCGACAACGACGGGCATGACCGTGGCTAGCGAGTTTGGCCGCGCAAACGAGCTTTCTCTGGGACGCAAGAATGGCGATTTCAGAGATAATACTTATAACGAAGAGTCAACCCCCGATGAGGCTGATATGAGCAGCTAAGGGCACAGGGAAGCGAAAAGGGACGGATGAGCAAAGTTCGAATCAACGATCTGGCACGAGAACTGGAAGTAAAGAGCAGGCCGATTCTGGATGCGCTCGAAGCGATTGGCGTGTCGGGAAAGACTCACTCCAGTTCGATCGAGGCCGACCAGGCCGAACGGGTCCGGGAGTACCTGAGGAGCGGCGGGCGAAGCAGCAGTGCGGGCCGGCAGGCGGCGGAGAGCAAGCCGAAGTTCGACCTGTCGAAGGTTTCCAAGCCGGGTGACGCGCTGAAGGCGATTCTCGAGCGCAAGCAGGCCGAGGCTGCCGTGAAGGCCGTGCCTCCGGCGCAGCGTCCCGCTGTGGTTGCGGCTCCGCCTGCGGCCGCGGGCGCCGGTTCTACGCCTCCTCGCGCGGTGGCCGCACCTCCGGCCAGTGTTTCATCGGCGCCGCCGGCTACCGGACAGGCTCCTGCGCCGCGCCGGATTGTTCCGCTTCCGCGTCAGCAGGCGAATATCGTGGCGAACCCGCCGGCTCCGGCGATTGCCAGCAAGCCTCCGGTCGGCCCAGTGATTGCGCGTCCTCCGGTTGTGGTGGCTGCTCCCCCCGTTTCAGTCTCTTCGGAACGTCCTGCGACAAGCGCCGCGACCTCAGTAGCGCCAGTTCCGCCTGCGGCCATGCCGTCCGTTCCAGCGGCGAGTCCGACTGCGGCCCCATTGCCGGCGAGAGCCGTGAATCCAGCTCCTCTGGCTGCAGCGACTCCTGCAAGTGAGTCAGCTTCCTCAGCGCCAGCGGCAGCTTCAGCGACTCCGACCGAGGGCGCTGTGGAAGCACCCGACGCGCCATCTGTAGCTTCTGTGGCACCTGCCGCGCCTCCAGCGCGTCGCGTGATCATGCCGCAGACGGGGCCGCGTCCGATTTACACCGCTCCGGCGGGTGCTGCGGGCATCCCTGCTCGAGGACGGCCTATTTTTGAGCGGCCACGTCCTCAGGCTCCGGGTGCTCCGGGCTCCCGTCCGATGCCGCCCGGCGGGCCTGGTGCTCGCCGTCCGATGCACCCGACCCGTACATTTCCGGGTGGGCCAAGTGGGCCTGGAGGTGCGCCGGGACGTCCGGGGTTCGCTCCGGGGGGAGCGCGTCCGGCGTTTGGCGCGCGGCCAGGATTTGGCGCGCGGCCGGGTGGAGCGCCCGGCGTAGCACCTGGTCCGGGCGAGTCGCCGACGGGCATGCGTCCGGCGGCGCGTCCAGGACAGCGGCGCGGCGGACAGCGGTACGAGAAGACCAAGGAAGGCCCGATGAAGGGCTTCCAGCCGCCACCGCGTTTTGGCGGCCAGCAGATTTCGCGGGAGCCGGTGCCGATTACGCGCACCATTACGGTGACCGAGGGGATCAGCGTGAAGGATCTGGCCGAGAAGCTGGATGTGCGCGGTAAGGACCTGATCGCTACGCTGCTGATGAAGGGCGTGTTTGTGACGGTGAACCAGTCGCTCGAAGGCGAGCTGGTGAAGGACGTGGCGCGGAATTTCGGAGCGGACGCCCAGATCATCACGGTCGAAGAGCAGTTGGAGAACGAGGCGATCGAAGGCTTCCTCGAAGACACGACAGGGATGGTCGAGATCAACCGTTCGCCAGTCGTTACGGTGATGGGACACGTGGATCATGGCAAGACTTCCCTGCTCGATGCGATTCGTTCGACGGACGTGGCGGCGGGTGAAGCGGGCGGAATTACGCAGCACATCGGAGCTTACAAAGTTCATGTGACGAAGCCGGATTCGCCTGCGTTCGGGCGCGAGATTGTGTTCCTGGATACGCCGGGGCACGAGGCGTTTACGCGAATGCGTGCGCGCGGCGCGAAGATCACGGATATCGTGGTGATCGTGGTCGCGGCGGACGACGGCGTGATGCCGCAGACCCTTGAGGCCATCGACCACGCGAAGGCGGCGAATGTGCCGATCATCGTGGCAGTGAACAAGATCGACAAGCCTGAGGCGAATCCGGATCGCGTGAAGCAGCAGTTGGGCGATCGCGGGCTGGTGCCTGAGGCATGGGGCGGAAATACGGTGTTTGTCGATGTTTCGGCGAAGAAGCGCCTTAACCTTGACCTGCTGGAGGAGATGATCTGCCTGGTGGCGGATATTGCATCGCCGAAGGCTACGCCGGAGCGTCCTGCCGTCGGAACCGTCATCGAAGCCAAGCTGGATCGCGGCCGCGGTGCGGTTGCCAGTGTGCTGGTGCAGAACGGAACGCTTCGTCTTGGCGACAGCTATATCGTCGGCAATACGTTCGGCAAGATACGCGCTATGTTCGACGATCGTGGGCGCTCGATCACCGAGGCTGGGCCGTCGACGCCGGTGGAGATTCTTGGACTTGAAGGCATGCCGGATGCGGGCGACACGTTCCTGGTGATGGCGGACCGCGACAAGGCCAAGGGCATTGCGCAGTATCGCAAGATGAAGGAGCGCGAGGCGCAGTTAGCGAAGAGTTCGCGTGTGTCGCTCGAGGGTCTGGCGGAGCAGATCAAGCAAGCCGGTATGAAGGACCTGAATCTGATCCTGAAGGGCGATGTGCAGGGCTCGGTCGAAGTGCTGGCCGACTCGCTGCAGCGGATGTCGACCGAGAAGGTGCGGGTGCGCGTGCTGCACTCCGGTGTGGGCGCGATTACCGAGTCGGACGTGCTGCTGGCTTCGGCCTCGAATGCGGTCGTCATCGGCTTCAATGTGCGGCCTGACCGGAAGTCGTCCGAGGTGGCCGAGCGCGAGAACGTGGAGATCCGGCTCCACTCGATCATCTACGAACTGCAGGATGAGATCACGAAGGCGATGTATGGGCTGCTTGAGCCGGTGTTCAAGGAGAACTATGCGGGCCGGGCTGAGGTGCTGCAGGTCTTCAAGATCACCAAGGTCGGGCAGATCGCCGGCTGCCGTGTCACCGACGGCCTCATCCGCCGCGATGCGCAGGTTCGCGTCATGCGCGACGGCGCGGAGGTGTGGAAGGGCAGGATTGCCTCACTGAAGCGCGTCAAGGACGATGTGTCCGAGGTGCGTCAGGGGGTCGAATGCGGTATCGACCTCGCCGGCTTCAAGGACATTCGCGCCGGCGATGTGATCGAGTCGTTCACCACGGAGACGCTGGCTGCGGAGCTGGGGCAGAACTCGGCTGCTGCGAGAAAAGCTGAGAAGGCGGAGAAGGAGCGCGAAGCTGCGGCCGCTGCAGCGGCTACTGCGGAAAATCCTGTGAACGCGTAGTGTTCGTCTCCGTTCTGCGAGAAGGCCAGGAGCGATCCTGGCCTTTTTGTTTTCACTTCAAGGCTATCGGCCGAATCGCCAAAGTAGTCCCGTGTTCTGTGAACCTGCAATCAGGCATTGTTACGGTGATCGATGGGGGCAAGAACCTGACTACAGAGGAGAAGAGCCGCATCGTCAGCGCCGCGCAAAAAGCACCTCAACACAATTGGGATATTTCCTCCGGGCATAAGTTTTACCTATGTGACGAATGGGCGACTACCAACTTTCTAAAAAGTTCACCGAGAGGCATTCAGGGGCACCGATACTTCGAGCTGCGCGAAGAACTAGGTGCGAATGTCCCGATAGAGTTGGACCAGATAGCGGCAGCGCTAAGCAATCACACTTGGACGTAAGCTCCCTTTGAACGGCTCGCGATCCTCCCCATTAGACGATTTCTAAGACTTAGAAAGCTAAAATGGCAGACATGGACCTTGTTTCGATTCAATCTGCGCTGCGCGAACAGAAGCTGGATGGGTGGCTTTTTTACGATCATCACTATCGCGATCCGCTGGGGTATCGGATTCTGGGGCTGGGGGAGGGTCTGCATGTGACGCGGCGGTGGTTCTACTTTGTGCCGGCGGAGGGCGAGCCGAAGAAGCTGGTACATCGGATTGAGTCTGGGAGGCTGGATGCGCTGCCGGGGACGAAGGCGGTTTACTCGTCATGGCAGGAGCTGGAGGCGCGGGTGGAGGCGATGCTGGCGGGGCAGACGCGAATTGCGATGCAGTATTCGCCGCGCAACGCGATCATGTACGTGTCGCTGGTGGATGCGGGGACGGTGGAGTTGCTGCGTGGGATGGGTAAGGAGATTGTGAGTTCGGCCGATCTGGTGAGCCAGTTTGAGGCGGTGTTGACGGAGGAGCAGATTGCTACGCACTATGTCGCGCAGGAGCGGGTGGACGCGATTCTGGCGGAGGGTTGGAAGGTGATGGGGCAGCGGGCGCGGTCGGGCGGCGGCACGCATGAGTTCGAGATGGTGACGTGGCTGTGCGAGGCGATCGAACGCGCGGGGATGGTGACCGAGCATGGGCCGAATGTCAGCGTGGGAGCGAACTCGGCGGACTCGCATTATGAGCCGACGAGGGAGTCGTCGCGGCCGATCCGGAGGGGAGATTTTGTGCTGATCGACATCTGGGCGAAGCTGGCTGGGCGGCCCGATGCGGTTTGGTACGACATTACGTGGACGGGCGTGGTGGATCGCGAGCCTACGGATCGGGAGCAGATGATCTTCGGGACGGTGCGTGAGGCGCGGGATTCTGCGGTCACTGCCGTGCAGAAGGCATTTGCGGCAGGAACGAAGATGGCTGGCTGGCAGGCAGACGATGCTGCTCGTGGCGTAATTCAGAAGGCTGGTTTCGCGGAGTGGTTTACGCACCGCACCGGGCATAACATCGGCACTATTCTGCATGGCAATGGCGCGAATCTGGACAATCTCGAGACGCATGACGAGCGGCTGATTCTTCCGGATACGTGTTTTTCAGTGGAGCCTGGGTTGTACTTTTCCGGCGAGTTCGGGGTTCGCAGCGAGGTGAACATGGTGGTGCGGCCGGGTGAGGCGGTGGTGACAGGGCGGGTGCAGACGGAGTTGGTGCGGGTGTAGCGGATATCGTCTATCATCACAAGTGACGATGAATACCCAAGCCACCGTACCAGCGCGGACTGCTGGAGGATCTACTTCACTGCCGATGCTGGTGCTGATTGCCGGCTGGCTGGTTCCCGGCGCTGGACACCTGATGCTTCGCAAGTGGGTGCGCGGCGGGCTGCTGCTGGTTTCGATCGTCGCGATGTTCACGATCGGGCTTGCGTTGAAGGGCAAGATCTACTCGCCCAACACGGGCGATCTGCTGGATATCCTGAACTTTGCCGGGGATCTGGGAAATGGGCTGCTCTATTTTGTGGCGCGTATCTTCGATCTTGGCCAGGCGACTGTACAAATAGCGACGGCGGACTACGGGACGAAGTTCATGGTGGTGGCGGGGTTGTTGAACGTGATTGCGGCCGTGGATGCGCACTCTCTGGCGACCGGGAGGAAGCGGTCATGACAATCTCTCATTTCGGCGCGGTATTGCTGTTTTCGGTTTTCACCTCAGTGGTATTTGGGATCACGCAGCGGAGCGAGCCTCGGATGATGATCCGGTTTGGGTCGTTTTGCTTTGCGCTGTTCGTGGGGGGCACGATTGTGGCGAGTTGGGTGATGTGGTTGATCAAGCATTAGCGTGCTTTTACTGACTCTGGCCCGATCGCTTGCCCAGGTGTTCTTCAGCAAATCGTGACCCATAGATAGACAAATCTGGCGATGCAGGCCAGTCTGCCACGAAGGTTGGAGTCGTGGAACGCTTGCCTCCCACAATGGGCACAACGGTAAGATTACTTTCGTAAGCTGCTGAAGATGCTTATGGCTTATTGCGCGCTGCCACGGATATTCTTAGTCTAGTTTGCGGTGACAGATGAATGTTCGTCGGACGGAGACTGAAGCCGCTGGCCTAAGGGCGATTTGGATACGAGAATTACTGGACTCCCAACCAGAACTGGAATGTGATGAGCTGGTGCAGCTTGCGGCTGCGATCTGTGGAACTCCAATCGGGCTGGTGACGCTGCTGGATGAGCGCCACCAATGGGTACGTGCGTCCGATTTGTTGAAGCTGGGGGAGACCCCGCGCGAGGTCGCGTTCTGCGCTCATGCGATCCGGCAGGACAAGATCTTTGTGGTGAAAGACGCGCTGCTGGATGCGCGGTTCGGAAGCAATCCGCTGGTGACAGGCGAGCCTGCGATCAGATTCTTTGCTGGTGTGGCACTGCTCGCGGCCGATGGAGAGCCGATAGGAACTTTCAGCGTTATGGATATGTCGCCGCGAATTCTATCGGCGGAGCAGAGCCATGCGCTTGAGGTGATGGGGCGGCAGATGGGCGTTCGGCTAGAGTCCATGGCACAGAGAAAAGCTCTGGAGCAGGCCGTCGTGGAGAAGGAGCGAGCGACCGCGGGCCTGCAGGCGAGCGAGGAGCTGTTTCGAGCCTTTATGAATGCCAGCCCGTTTCTGAGCTATATCAAGGATGCGGCGGGGCGGCTGCTGTTCTATAACCGCAGCTTCGCGCAACGTTTCGGAGTCAGCGAGTATGCGTGGCTGGGCCGGACGGACGAGCAATTGTGGTCGCGCAAGCTGACCAAGTCGGTGCGGACGCATGACCTGGAAGTAATGGCCGGGGGGCGGATGGTGGAGACCGAAGAGCATATTCGCAACTCGGATGGCACGGTCAGTTCGCTGCGATCATTCAAGTTTCCGTGCCACGATTCCGCGGGAAATATGCTGCTGGCGGGAGTCGCAGTGGATGTCTCGGAAGAGGTGGCGCATCAGGCTGAGCTCGAGCGCTACCATCGTGAGCTTGAGGAGGCAAACGATCAGCTGAGGAAGCTTGCGGTGACGGACGAACTGACCGGACTTCGGAACCGGCGGTCGTTCGAGGAGCGGCTGGTGATGGAATTTTCGATGGCGCGCCGCAGAAAGCGCGAACTGTCAGTCCTGCTGATTGACGTAGACAACTTCAAGAGCATCAATGACCGCTGGGGTCATTCGGCCGGGGACGAGGTGCTGCGGCGACTGGGCTCCATTTTGAGGACGACGGTGCGGCTGCCGGATCTGCCCGCACGGTACGGGGGTGAGGAGTTTGTAGTGCTGCTTCCAGAGAGCGGCGAGACGAGTGCGATGGGCCTGGCGCGACGGGTTATGCAGCGCGTGGCGGCGGAGGATTGGGACAATGAAAAGCTGACGATAAGCGTTGGGATGGCGTCGATGAATGAGTCTCTGGAAAACGGATTTCAGCTTCTGGAGTTGGCGGATGAGGCTCTGTACGCGGCCAAGCGGGCGGGCAAGAACCGGGTGATGGTCCATAGCGGCTAAGCGCATCTCGCGGATTTTGTTCAAGCGATCTTCATTCTTCTTTCAGGTGACGTACACGCCGCGACTACTCTCCTCTCATGACGAGTTGAAATTGGAAGACCGGTTGACCGGTTGGAATCTCTTCACTTTGTGAGATGGCATGGCAAACCAAAGGGCCGCGCCGGAGATGATCCGGCACGGCCCTTTGGTTCAGATGCGAGAAGGCTAGACTTCGGCGCTTGGGTCGCCTTCCTGGCCGGGTTCGCGTTCTTCCATCTGCTTAGCAAGTTCCTCACGCCTCTTGGTACGAGCCTCTGCGCGCTTCTGGGCTTTTTCGTTAAGCTCGTGCTCGGCACCGAGGAGTTCGATATAAGCCATCTCAGCGGCGTCACCTTTGCGGGCTCCCAGGCGGGTGATTCGCAAATAACCGCCCTGGCGCGCGGCATAGCGCGGGGCTACGGTGGCGAAGAGGCGGTCGACCGATTCGGGCGTCATGAGGTAGGCGGCGGCCTGACGGCGGGCGTGAACGGTTCCGCGCTTGCCAAGCGTGATCATCTTCTCAATCAGAGGACGAGTGGCCTTGCACTTGGTGATGGTGGTCTCGACGCGGTCCATCAGAATGACAGAGGTGACGAGGTTGCGCAGCATGGCGCGGCGATGGCTGGTGTTGCGGCCTAGTTTATATCCTGCATTGCGATGACGCATCGGTGATCTCCTTCGACTCGGCTAGGGCCGTGAGCCGGTACTATCAAGGTGTAACGAATCGGGTGTAGCTTGCAAAAGCAAGAGATGAAACTTGTACGACTCCATTGGTGGGGCGAGGAAATTGGGGGGAAGGCTTGTACCTCTGCTACGCCCTGCCCCCATTAGCCTCATGCGAGCGCCTAGAAGTTCTCCGGCTCGCTGCTGACGAGGTCGAGGTCTTCGTCCTCATCTTCTTCGTCTTCATCGTCGTCATCGAAGTTGCCGAAGCTGGCGGCGAGAGTGGCAGCGGGCAGGACGGAGGTGGGACCGGGCTGCGGGTTGCCGTTCTCGTCGATCTTCATACCGAGCGACAGGCCCATCTGCGCGAGAATCTCCTTGATCTCGTTGAGCGACTTGCGGCCGAAGTTCTTGGTCTTGAGCATCTCGGCTTCGGTCTTCTGGATGAGCTCGCCGATGGTGGCGATGTTGGCGTTCTTGAGGCAGTTGTAACTGCGGACGGAGAGTTCGAGCTCTTCGACCGAGCGGTTGAGGTTCTCGTTGCGCATGGCCGGGCCGTCGTGCAGTCCATCGTGTCCGGCTTCCATCTCCTCTTCAAAGTTGATGAAGATGGTCATGTGGTCTTTGAGCAGCTTCGCCGAAAGGCCGAGAGCGTCCGCAGGAAGAATGGTTCCGTTAGTCCAGATCTCGACAGTGAGTTTGTCATAGTCGGTGATCTGTCCGAGGCGGGCTGCTTCAACGAGGTAGTTGACCTTGCGGACGGGCGAGTGTACGGAGTCGACGGGGATGAAGCCGAGGCCCAGGTCGCCGTCGAAGTTCTTGTCGGCGGAGATGTAACCGCGACCGCGCTTGAGACGCATCTCCATGTCAATCTTGCCGCCCTCAGAGACGGTGCAGATGTAGACGTTCTTGTCGAGGATCTCGACATCGCCGTCGGCTTCGATCATGCCGGAGGTGATGACGCCGGCCTGGTCGGCGCGGAGGTAGAGGGCCTTGGGGCCTTCGCCTGCGAGCTTGAAGGGAATCTGCTTGAGGTTCAGGATGATGTCGGTCGCGTCTTCGACGACGCCGGCGATGGACTGGAACTCGTGCAGAACGCCTTCGATGCGGACGGCAGTGACCGCGGCGCCTTCGATCGAGGACAGCAGTGTGCGGCGAAGGGCGTTGCCAATTGTGGTACCGAAGCCGCGCTCAAATGGCTGCGCGGAGAACTTGCCGTACTTCTCGGTTTGGGTTTCGGTGTCGACTGCGAGACGCTTGGGCTTTTGAAAACCTCTCCAAAGCATGTGATTCTCCTTTTCCGGCTCACTCGCGATGCATTCTGCGAAATGGCGGGGTCGTTCGGTTGCGGTTGAGTTGTGTGCTGCTTGCCTTCCCTGACTTCCGGGTCGGCCAGGGTGGAAAACCACGTCCAAAGATCTGGACGTGGGGCACCCAATCTTGTACGACTCCTGCATTTGTAACTTCTATAGTTACTTGCTGTACAGTTCGACGATGAGCTGCTCATTGACGGGCAGGTTGACGTCCTGACGCTTCGGCAGAGCGATGACCTTGCCGGAGAGATTGTCGCGGTTGATGTCGAGCCACTGGATTTGATTCTGACCGGCGGCAAAATTCTTCGACTCTTCGAGGATGACGAGTGCCTTCGAGCCTTCGCGGATGGCGACCTCATCCCCAACCTTCACCTGGAAAGAGGGGATATTGACCTTGCGGCCGTTGACCTGAACGTGGCCGTGACGGACGAGCTGACGGGACTGCCTACGGCTCATCGCGAAGCCGAGACGGTAGGCGACGTTGTCGAGACGGGTCTCAAGCTGCTGGAGCAGCAGTTCGCCGGTGACGCCGGTCTTGTTCGAAGCCTTCTGGTAGTAGGCGCGGAACTGGGTCTCGAGCGTGAAGTAGATGCGTTTGGCCTTCTGCTTCTCGCGGAGTTGTAAGCCGTAGCCGACGACCTTCTTGACCTTGCGGGACTGGCCGTGCTGGCCCGGGGGAAAGTTGCGCTTCTCGACGGGGCATTTCTCCGAGAAGCATTTGGCTCCCTTAAGGAAGAGTTTGGTTCCGTCGCGGCGGCAAAGGCGGCAGACGGGTCCGGTATAACGTGCCATTTGTTGCTCCTGATGATCCAACTTCGGGTGACGATCGCTTTACACGCGGGCTGCGCTTCTTCGCGATCCTAAAAACAGGGTGTAGGGAGCAGGGTGTAGGGAGTAGAAAACAGCAACTTCCCACACCTTCCCCAGTGCATAGGCAAATCAGACGCGGCGGCGCTTGGGTGGACGGCAGCCATTGTGCGGCATTGGCGTAACGTCGCGGATGCTGCGAACCTCAATGCCGGTAGTGGCGAGGGCGCGGATGGCGGACTCACGACCGGAGCCGGGACCGGAGACGCGGACGTCGACCGAGCGGACACCATGGTCCCGGGCTGCATTCGCTGCACCGACAGCAGCCTGCTGCGCGGCGAACGGGGTTCCTTTGCGGGAGCCGCGAAAGCCGAGCGAACCGGAGGACTTCCAGGAGAGCGTATTGCCGACCTGGTCGGTGATGGTGACGATCGTGTTGTTGAACGAGGCCTGAATGAAGACGAGACCGAATGGAACATTCTTGCGTTCGCGCTTCTTGAACTTCTTGTTCTTGCCGGGCTTCGCTGCTGCGCCCTTCGTGTTCTGTGTCTTGGCCATGGCTTATTTAGTCGCTTTCTTCTTGCCGGCAACGGTTCCCTTGCGCGGGCCTTTGCGGGTGCGGGCGTTGGTGTGGGTGCGCTGGCCGCGAACGGGCAGGCTGCGGCGATGGCGGAGGCCACGGTAAGACTGAATTTCGATGAGGCGCTTGATGTTGAGCGAGATGTCCTTGCGGAGATCGCCTTCGATCTGACCCTCCGCCTCGATGACCTGACGGATGCGATTCAGCGCGTCCTCGTCGAGCGTGCCGAACTTCGCGAACGGGTCGACATCCGCCTTCGCGAGGATCTTGGCGGCGCGAGAGTCGCCGATTCCGAAGATATAAGTGAGACCGATGCGCGCCTGTTTGTTGTTAGGGACATCGACTCCAGCAATACGTGCCATGGGGTTCCTTTTCGGTTGGGCCCCGGTGGCTTCGCCACGGAGCGGGGTGATCAGTTGGCGGTTTGTCCGGCGGGTTCGACGCAAGCCTTGACTTCGGCTAACTAGCCCGGCGGGACCGGTAGAACAGAGCCTCGAATATTGCTTAGCCCTGACGCTGCTTGTGCTTCGCGTTCTCGCAGATGACACGCACTACACCGCGACGGTGGATCACTTTGCACTTGTCGCAGATCTTCTTGACTGACGCACGAACCTTCATTTTGATTCCCTTCTTCGTTGCAACGTGGTGCAGGTGGAGCAAAACATGTCTTAGGGGCTAAGGCCCTGACTGAGAGGTGGACTTGATGTCAGCCCTGAAGGCCTGACCTATCTCAAGCGCATAGGCGCTTGAGCGAAACAGGATGGAGACAGGATGAGGCTCCGTAGCCGATGTTTACTTGTAGCGGTAAACAATGCGGCCGCGGTTGAGGTCGTATGGACTGAGCTCAATCGCGACACGGTCGCCGGGAAGGATGCGGATGAAGTTTTTGCGCATACGTCCAGAGACGTGTGCAAGGGCCTGGTGCTTATTCTCAAGCTCGACCTTGAACATCGCGTTCGGCAGGGTTTCGACGACCACTGCCATCACTTCAATTGCGTCTTCCTTCGACAAACGATCTCCTTTGAAAAGCGAGGCAAACGGCCTCTTTGTGTCGTCAAACGTATAGCTTAAGGCTTTCGCTGCGAACCGATATGCCACAAGGGGTCCAGGCACACGCAGCAACTCTTATAATAACCCAGATCAGGGCTCTTTTCCTAGAGGGTAAGCACCTGCGGTCCATCTTTTGTGATGGCTACGGTGTGCTCGAAGTGAGCGCTATAACTTCCGTCGACGGTTACTGCGGTCCAGCCGTCTTTTAGGACGCGGACTTCAGGGCCGCCAGCGTTGATCATGGGTTCGATGGCGAGGACCATGCCGGCTTTAAGCCTGGGCCCTTTGCCGGCGGCGCCGAAGTTGGGCACCTGTGGATCTTCGTGCATGGCGCGGCCGATGCCGTGACCTACAAACTCGCGTACAACACTGAGACCCTCAGCTTCGCAGAGTTGCTGGACGGCGGAGGAGATATCGCCGAGACGACCTCCGACCTGGCATTGCTGGATGGCCCGTTCGAGCGATGCCTGAGTGACGTCGAGGAGCTTGCGTGTCTTCGCGCTGACATTGCCAATGGGATAAGTGACGGCGGCGTCGGAATAGAAGCCATCGATGATGACGCCGCAGTCGATCGAGAGGATGTCGCCGTCCTTAAGGATGCGTTTGGCGCTGGGCATCCCGTGGACAACCTCCTCGTTGATGGAGGTGCAGAGCGCGGCGGGAAAGCCGTGATAGCCCTTGAATGCGGCGACGGCACCGAGTTCGGCGATCTTGCGTGAGGCGATCTCCTCGAGGTCCATCGTGGAGACACCGGCGACGACGTGAGGCGCAATAGCGTTATGGACCTGACGAAGGGCTGAGCCTGAGATCCGCATCTTCTCGATCTCCTGCGACGTTTTGATCATGATGGCCATAGCTCGTCAGGAACTCGCCGATGCGCGGAGTTGTTGGAGCGCGTCCACGATCTTTTCGTGGACCTGCTGAATGGCTTGATCCCCATCGATAGTTCGAAACAGGTCCTTCTTGTCGCTGAAGTACAAGATCACAGGCGCCGTCTTGGCGTGATACTCGTTCATTCGGCCTTCAAAGGCCTGCTCCGTGTCATCGCTTCGCTGCTCGAGAGCAGAACCATCGAGATCACAAATACCGTCCTGCTTTGGCGGATGAGAGTAAATGTTGTAAATGTGGCGGCAAGCGACGCAGGTTCGCCGTCCAGTGATGCGGCGCAGGAGTTCGCTTTCCGCCACGTGAATATTGATGGCTACGAGTGGCAAAGGAACATCGTTGTCCGGGGCGGCCATAGCAGAAGAATGGCTGAGCCTGAGCAGCGTCTCGACATAGGCCGCCTGTTCGCGCGTTCGGGGATAACCGTCGAGAATGAAGCCGTGAGCTACGTCCGGATCCTGCAGCCTGGCCGCGACCATCTTGTTGACGATGTCGTCCTGGACAAGCTGTCCTTGATCCATCAGGGCTTTTGCCGCCTTGCCAAGTTCCGTGCCATTTGCGATGTTGGCCCGGAGAATATCTCCGGTGGAGATCTGCGGAATTCCATAGGCTCCCATGAGGAGCTTCGCTTGCGTCCCTTTACCGACTCCGGGAGCGCCCAGAAGGATGATCGGACCCGGGAGAAAGCTCTGGCCTGGCGGGAAGACTTGGGATGCAGATGCGCTGCTAGTGCTCACCGGTCGACTTCCTACCAGCTTTTCCGGCCACGGATGCGACCGCTCTTGGGAGTAAAGCCGTCGTAGTGGCGCATGATGAGCTGCGATTCGATCTGCTGCACTGTGTCCATGGCCACGCCGACGACGATCAGCAACGAAGTGCCGCCGAAGTAGAAGTTGACGCCAAGACCGTTGGTGATCCAGGCGGGAAGGTGGTCGAAGGCCGGCCCGATGAGCCAGAGGTGATTGAAATGGATCCCGCTGATGAGCATCATCGGAATAATCGAGATGAAGATCAGGTAGATGCCGCCGACGAGGGTAAGACGAGTGAGGACGTCGTTGATGAAGTCGGCGGTACGCTTGCCCGGACGGATACCGGGAATGAAACCGCCGTACTTGCGCATGTTGTCGGCGATATCGTCAGGGCGGAAGACAATGGAGATGTAGAAGTAGGCGAAGAAGACGATCGCCACCATGTAAAGGAGGACGTACCACGGCTCGCCAGGAGCGAGCGCTCGGAAGATGGGTCCGAAGAAGGTGGAGTCCTGCAGCGAGTATCCGAAGATGTGCGCGCCCGAGAAGAGCAGAGGAGCTGAAAGGATGGACGCGGCAAAGATGACCGGCATGACGCCGCCGGAGTTGACCTTGAGAGGAAGGTGGGTGGACTGACCGCCCATCATCTTACGGCCGACGATGCGTTTGGCATACTGCACGGGAATGCGGCGCTCCGCTTTTTCTACGTAAACGATGAACGCGACTACTGCAATCATGCCGGCGACCAGAATGACGATGGCGACGGGTGTGAACGCTCCCCAGGCATTGTCGCGGGCTTTCTCGTAGAGATCTGCGACGCCCTTCGGGAGACCTACCACGATACCTGCGAAGATGAGCAGGCTCATGCCGTTGCCGATGCCGCGCTCGGTGATCTGCTCGCCCAGCCACATGATAAAGGCGGTGCCGGCGGTGAGGGTGATGACGCAAAGCGGGATAAAGAACCCGCGGGAGATCGTGACCATCGACTGACCGGTGCTCGTGTTGGTGAGTGTCAGGGCGATGGCGAAGGACTGTACGATGCCCAGCAAAACTGTGACGTAGCGCGTCCACTGCGTGATCTTGCGGCGGCCTAGTTCGCCTTCCTTTTGGAGCTTGGCAAGCGGCTCATAGATCACCGTGAGCAGTTGGAAGATGATCGACGCGGTGATATATGGCATGATGCCGAGCGCGAAGACGGTGAGCTTGCGAAGGTTGCCGCCCGAGAAGAGATCCACCAGGCCGAGCGCTGAGCCGGAGTTCTGGTTGAAAAACTGGGCGAGCATGTCGGCGTTGATGCCGGGGGTGGGGATGTGCGAGCCGAGGCGATAGACGGCCAGCATTCCAAGCGTGAAGAGAACGCGCTTACGGAGGTCTGGAATTTTGAAGATGTTTGCGATTTTCTCGAACATCGGGAGCGGAAACCTCTGGTGACTACGTGAACCGGTGAAAACGGCGATGCGAGGGCGCATGCCCCCGCCTGCCAATCATTCTAAATGGTAACTAGCCGATCAGGATTGCCTTGCCGCCGGCCTTTTCGATGGCTTCCTGAGCGGTCTTCGAGAATTTGTGCGCGTGGACGGTGACAGCGGTCTTGATCTCACCGTTATTCAGCACCTTGAGCAGGGCGTTCTTCTTGCGGAGCAGGCCAAGTTCAATGATCTTGTCGAGTGTGAACTCCGAGACATTTTCGGCGGCGACGATCTCAGCGATGCGGTCGAGGCCGAGAACCTGGTACTCAACGCGGAAGATGTTGGTGAAGCCGCGCTTAGGCAGGCGACGGTGAAGAGGCATCTGGCCGCCTTCAAATCCGCGCATGAGCGAAGATCCGGTGCGTGAGCCCTGACCTTTGTGACCGCGGGTCGAGGTCTTCCCCATGCCTGAGCCCATACCGCGGCCGACACGCTTCTTGTTTTCGTTCGCCTTCTTGGGGGCGCGGAGATTGGAGAGATTTCGAATTGCCATTGTTTCCTCGCTTAACGCCGGCAGCTCGATGGCTTGCCGACTCGCTTTTGCTTTGTTGTCAATTACCAGTTGCCAGAAGAAGCGCTCTTACTGAAAACGGGAAACTGACTACTGGGACGCTTATTGGACCACGCGAACAAGATGCGGCACCTTGGCGACCATGCCACGGATGGACGGGGTATCTTCTCGCTCGACGATCTGGTTGAGACGGGTGAAGCCAAGACCCTTGACGACGAGCTTATGCTTGACCGGGGTGCATATCTTCGAACGGAAGTACTGCAACTTGATTTTGGCGCTTGCGTTGGTATCAGCCATGAGAGTGCTCCTGAAAGTTTCGATCGAGTGAGTGCGAGAGCTTACAGCTCTTCGACTGCCTTGCCGCGCAGAGCGGCGACTTCGGCCTTGTTACGAAGTTGGATGAGAGCGTCGAAGGTGGCCTTGATGACGTTGTGCGGATTCGCCGAGCCGAGGCTCTTGGTCAGCACGTTCTGCACGCCGACCGCGGTCATGACGGCGCGAACGGTCTTGCCCGCAATGACTCCAGTCCCTTCGGGCGCGGGCTTGAGCATTACCTGGCCGGCACCGAAATGGCCCAACACCTGATGCGGTATCGTGCTCTCGGTCAGGTTGATCTTGTGCAGATTCTTCTTGGCGGATTCAATCCCTTTGCGAATGGCCTGGGGAACTTCCTTCGCCTTTCCGGAGCCGTAGCCGACGACGCCTTCGCCAGGATCGCCGATGATGACCAGCGCCGCGAAAGACATATTCTTGCCGCCCTTGACGACCTTCGTCACGCGGTTGATGGAGACGACCTCATCCTTGAGGTTGAGCCGATTCGCATCGATCTTTTTCTTCATTGCCATAGTGTTTCATCCAGCTTTCTGGCTGCACCGCGAGGCGCGCCTTGGGAACCTTAGAACTCCAGACCTGCTTCACGGGCCGCCTCAGCGAGCGCCTTCACACGCCCGTGGTAGAGATAGCCGCCGCGGTCGAACACGATTTTCTTGATGCCCTTGTCCTGTGCGCGCTGAGCGATGAGCTTGCCGACTTCAGCGGCAGCAGCGACATTGCCGCCATATTTTTTCTCCTCGGTCTTCTTACCCTTCGAAGAGGCACTGGCGATGGTAATGCCGTTGAGATCATCAATCAGTTGCGTGTAGATGTGGTTGAGCGAGCGATAGACGTTGAGGCGCGGGCGCTCGGCCGTGCCGGACATCTTTTCGCGGATGCGGGTATGGACGCGCTGGCGAATCACATTACGTTGACGGGGATTGATCATCTTCTCTTTCCTTCCTAGTGGCGTACCCAGAGTGCTGGGGACGTTCGGGTTGAGTTGCCAGGGTTCAGAACTCGTGAATAATGTTCTCTTGGGTGAGCCCCGAAACCTATCTCTATTACTTCGCTCCGGTCTTGCCGACCTTCTTCTTCAGCTTCTCGCCGGTATAGCGGACGCCCTTGTTCTTGTACGGATCGGGCTTGCGGAGAGATCGCATATCCGCGGCGATCTGGCCTACCTTCTGCCGGTCTATACCGGAGATAGTGAGGTGGGTCTGCTTGGCGTCGATGGCGACTTCGATGCCGGCGGGCAGAGGAAATTCGATCGGGTGGGAGTAACCCAACGTGAAGACCACCATGCTCTTGCCCTTCATCTCAGCACGATACCCGATGCCCACGATGTCGATGTCCTTGGTCCAACCGGTGGTCACGCCTGTGACAGCGTTGAAAACCAGGGCGCGCGCGAGGCCGTGAAAGGCCGCCTGCTTGTCGGTCTGGCGCTCAGCGAGGAGGTGTCCGTCCTTTTGGGCGAGAGTGATTCCGCCCGGCAGCATGGCGGTGACCTTACCCTTGGGGCCTTCGACCAGGACCGTGTTGCCGTTCTCGCTGACCGTGTACTTCACTCCACTCGGAAGTGCAATCGGCTTCTTACCAATACGTGACATATAAATTCCTTCAAGTGGCTTGCGAGTCGCGAGAGCAACATCTTGCTTTCGTTCCACTGCAGCCGTTCAAGCCTGGGCTCTGATGCAGCCTCTACAGAGGCGGACTTCCGAATCTGAACGATCTTGCTTGCTCTTCCTTACCAGACTTCGCAGAGAATCTCGCCGCCGACACCTTCCCGGCGGGCCTGACGGCCGGTCATGACTCCCTTGGGGGTAGTCATGATGGAGATACCCAGACCGCCCTGAACGCGGCGAATCTCATCGCGGCCGAGATAAACGCGGCATCCGGGACGGGAAACGCGCTGAAGGTCGCGGATCACGGCCTCATTGTTCGGGCCATACTTGAGATAGACGCGAATCACCTTCATGCCGTTCTCTTCGGCGGGCTTGTAGTTCGCGATATAGCCCTCTTCCTTGAGAATACGGGCGATCTCGGCCTTCAGCTTGGATGCGGGGACGTCGAGCTTCTGATGACGGGCGCGGATGGAGTTGCGGATACGCGTCAGGAAGTCGGCTACTGGATCGGTGAGGTTCATTCATTCTCCTTCATCCCCCGTTCGCTCACGAGTGTCTCTCACAAGAACCTGCGGGGATGTCTGCTTCGGGTGTACATCCAGACTGCTGCACCAAAAGCGAATGCCCTGATGAGGTCTCTGGAGTGAGTGTGCGAAAAACGCTCGCACGAAGTAAGGTCTATTCTACCAGCTTGACTTGACGACGCCCGGAATCTCTCCCTTCAAGGCGAGCGACCGGAAGCAGAGACGGCATACGCCGAACTTCCGCAGGAAGGCGCGGGGGCGGCCACAGAGCTGGCAGCGGTTATGCTGGCGAGATTTGAACTTCGGTTTCCTTGCGTCTTTGACGCGCTTTGCTGTAGTTGCCATGGTGGGTGCTCTCTATCTCTGTTTCTCTGTTCAATCCAGTCAAGTTTGAAAAACGATTAACCTACTCTATGCTCCAACCCGGAAGGGCATACCGAAACCCTTCAGGAGAGCTCGGGCGCCGTTATCGTCTTTCGCCGTGGTCACGATGGTGACGTTCATGCCCTTGAGCTTGTCGACCTTTGCGTAGTCGATCTCCGCGAAGATGAGTTGGTCGCGCAGGCCCAAGGTGTAGTTGCCGCGGCCATCGAAGCTTTTCACCGAGACGCCGCGAAAGTCGCGGACGCGAGGAAGGGCGATGGAGATGAGCCGGTCGAGGAACTCATACATGGTGTCGCCGCGCAGGGTCACCATCGCGCCGATCGGCATGCCTTCCCGCACCTTGAAGGCCGCGATCGACTTCTTGGCCTTGGTGGTGACGGGTTTCTGGCCAGCGATGGCGGCAAGATCCGCCACCAGAGGATCCATTATCTTGACGTTCTGTGTAGCCTCGCCAAGACCCATGTTGATGACGATCTTCTCGATCTTGGGAATCGCCATCGTGTTGCTGATATTCAGTTCTTTACCAAGCGCCTGCTTGATCTCGGATTCGTACTTCTGTTTCAGACGAGCTGCCATTGTGTGCTTCGCTTTCTCCACGGTTGCCGGATTGGATTGTGACCCGTGTACCGATGCGTGGGGTGGATCGTTGTCTTACCAGATCTGATTGACTCTTCTCTTATTTTTTCTTCTCGGGGATCGTGCTTCCACTTGTCTTGGAGAAACGGACCTTCCGGTCACCTTCCATACGCGAACCGACACGAGTCTTCCTGCCTTCAGCGTCGACCACCATGACGTTCGAGACATGGATGGTGGATTCCTGCTCGGCGATGCCGCCCTGGATGTTCCGCTGCGGATTGGGCTTCATGTGCTTCTTCACCATCATGACGCCTTCAACCAAGATGCGGTTTTTCTCCCCAATCACGCGGAGAACACGGCCCTGCTTGCCCTTGTCCTTGCCGGCGATCACTTCCACTTTGTCATTACGCTTGATCTTGATGCCTGCCATGACTCTCTCTTATCCTCGACGATCGTAAAGCCACGGAGCCGGACTCCGGTTTGAAGTAAGCACCGCGCGCTGAAGTCGCGGCGGGAAGCTAAATAACCTCTGGCGCGAGCGAAACAATCTTCAAGAACTTCTTCTCGCGCAACTCGCGTGCTACCGGGCCGAAGACTCGGGTTCCAACCGGCTCGTTGGCGTCGTTGATCACGACAGCAGCGTTCTGGTCGAACCGGATATACGTGCCATCCCGGCGGCGATATTCCTTCCGGGTGCGGACGATGACCGCCTTGACGACTTTGCCCTTCTTGACGGTGCCGTCGGGCGACGCCTCCTTGACCGCAGCGGTAACCACGTCGCCGAGGCCGGCCTTCTTGCCAAGACCGCCGCCGAGAGGAAGGATCACCTGCAACTTGCGCGCGCCGGAGTTATCGGCCACCTCAAGCATTGTTCTCATTTGTACTGACATCGTTCTTCTCCTGGGCGAAACGACTGGGATCTAGACCCCGAGCGTGACCTTACTTGGCGTCAATAGCCGACGCGAGCACCTTCTCTTCAGCCAGCGCGAGCGAAGAGCGGCGAACGATCTCCTCGAGCGACCAACGCTTGAGCTTCGACAGCGGCCGCGCCTCACGAATCCGAACCACGTCGCCGACGCGAGCGGAGTTTTGTTCGTCGTGCGCGTAGAACTTCTTGTTCGACTTCATCACGCGCTTGTACTTCGGGTGCGCCTTGCGCATCTCGATCTCAACGACGATCGTCTTTTGCATCTTGGTCGAAACTACGAGGCCGACCTTCTCGTTGCGATGCGAGATATGCGCTTCACTGGTTCCGGATGCTGTGTTCTTGGTTGTCTCTGCCATGTTCAATCCTTCTTCGCTTTTTTGCGGGCGGTGCGCGTGCTCTTGGCCGGGGCTGTGCTGGCTACGACTGGGTTGGCGGCCTTTGCTGCGGCCATGCTGCGCTGACGCTCGACCGTCTTGATGCGCGCGATATCGAGCTTCAAAGTCCGCAGCTTTTTGATGCCTTCCATGTTTCCGAGACTCTTCTGGAAGCGGATGCGAAAAAGCTGCTCGCCCGCCTTGGCCTGCTCACTCTTGAGCTCATCGTCACTCAGATTGCTAATCTTTTCAAATTCCATCGTCGTTTCCTTCGTTGCGATAAAAATCGTTCGGGCTTCAGGGAGCTTGCCTACTTGGCGACTACGGCCGCCTTGACATCGTGCCGCTGGACAAAGCTGGTCTTGAGCGGAAGCTTGTGAGCCGCAAGACGCATGGCCTCTTTGGCAAGATCCGGAGAGACGCCCTCCATCTCGAAGAGGATGCGACCGGGGCGCACGACGCAAACCCAATGATCGGGTGCGCCCTTGCCCTTGCCCATACGAGTTTCGGCGGGCTTCTTGGTGATCGGCTTGTCCGGGAACAGGCGCAGCCACACTTTGCCGCCACGCTTGATAAAGCGAGTCATCGCGATACGGCTGGCTTCGATCTGGCGGTCGGTGATGTAACCGCACTCCATGACTTTAAGACCGTAGTCTCCGAACGAGAGATCGGAGCCGCGCCATGCCTTGCCGCACATACGGCCCCGCTGCTGCTTGCGAAACTTGACCTTCTTTGGCATCAACATAAAAAACCCTCTTCACTCTTTCAGGTACGCGTTGCCCCGCAAACTTCTGCCGCGTTGAGAGATCCCTTACGACGCAAATGCGCCGGTAACGATCCCTTGATCACGCCGCTTCTTCTGCTCGTAGATATCGCCACGATAGACCCAGGTCTTGACTCCGATGATGCCATAGGTGGTGTGCGCCTCGGCAAATCCGTAATCAATGTCGGCGCGCAACGTGTGTAGTGGCAGACGGCCTTGAAGATACCATTCGGAGCGTGCGATCTCGTTGCCGTTAAGGCGCCCGGAGACACGGACTTTGATGCCCTTGCAACCAAAGCGGAGCGCGGAGTCGACCGACTTTCGCATGGCGCGGCGGAAGCTGACGCGCTTCTCAAGCTGCAGCGCGATGTTCTCGGCCACTAGCTGAGCGTCGAGCTCCGGCTTGTTGACCTCGAGTATGTCAATGAAGACCTCGCGGCTGGTGCGCTTCTGGATGTCGGCCTTGAGCTTATCGATCTCCGCGCCCTTGCGTCCGATGATGATGCCTGGACGCGCGGTGCGGATGATCAGACGCAGCTTGTTGCCCGGTCGTTCGACCTCGACCGAGCTGACACCGGCGGCCTTCAGCTTCTCTCGCAACTCAGCCTTGAGCTTAACGTCTTCGACCAGCAGCTTGTCATAGCCGCGCTCGACGAACCAGCGCGACTTCCACGGCTTGTTGATGCCGAGTCGCAACCCATACGGATGGACCTTCTGTCCCATAGCTTCCCTTTACTTGCGTGCCCGGCCCGGTTGAGCCGGCGGGCGGTAGTGCAAAACTCTAAGTTTACAAGAAGATGCTTACTTGGCGGCCTTTTTAGCTGCCGACTTCTTGGTGGTGCCCTTCTTGGCTGCGGACTTCGCCGCAGCCTTCTTGGCCGGCTTTTTGGCAGCCTTCTTCGGCGCCGAACTCGAGGCGGTCCTAGCCTCTGCGGTGGCGGGTGCGGCCGATTTCTTCTCAGCCACCGTGACGATGATGTGCGCGAGCCTGCGCTGGTAACGGAACGCCCGGCCCATCGGCGCGGGACGGATACGCTTCATGCGCGGGCCTTCGTTAGCCACGGCGGTGCGGACGTAGAGGTTGTCGACATCGACATCGAGACCCTGCTCGTCCGAGACGTAGGTAGCGTTCTGGATCGCAGAACGCAGAACCTTTTCAACCACAGGCGCCATGCGCTTGGTGCTGAAGTGAACGGTGTTGAGCGCCTGCTCCACGCGCATACCCTTGATGAGGTCGAGAACCAGCTTCGCCTTCTGCGGACTGGTGCGCTGGAACTTCGCCTCTGCGCGGAACTCTCTGATTTTTTCTGCTGCCTTCGCCATAATCTTTGTCCTTCAACCATCTAGTCGCTAAACGATAACTGCGTAACTTGCCTGTCCGAGGCTATTTCGGCTTTGCCGAGGTCTCCGCAGCACGCGCCGAGTGGCCCTTGAAGGTGCGGGTAGCCGAAAACTCACCGAGCTTATGGCCAACCATGTTCTCCGTAACATAAACAGGGATGAATTTGCGGCCATTGTGTACGGCGATCGTATGTCCTACGAAGTCCGGATGAATCGTGGACCGGCGCGACCAGGTGCGCAGAACCTTCTTGTCGTTGATCTGATTCATCCCCTCGATCTTCTTCATGAGATGAGCGTCGATGAACGGACCTTTTTTCGCTGAACGTGACATGGTGTTAAGCTCCGACTTTCTCTGTTGCGGTACTCGATAGAACGAATCTCTTGGCTGCGAGACTTGGTGTGGACAATGAACAGAAGCCTTACTTGGTTCTGCGCTTCACGATGAATACATCCGTACGTTTGTTATTGCGTGTTTTATATCCGCGGGTCGGCTGGCCCCAAGGGGTGACCGGGTGACGTCCGCCCGAGGTCTTGCCCTCACCACCGCCATGCGGATGGTCGACAGGATTCATCGAAACTCCACGGTTAGAAGGACGAATACCTTTCCAGCGATTGCGCCCAGCCTTGCCGACGCTCGTATTTTCATGATCGGTATTGCCAACCTGACCGATCGTTGCCATGCACTCAACCAGAACCCGGCGAGTCTCTCCCGAAGGCAGCTTCAGTAGAGCGTAATCGCCTTCCTTGGCGATCAACTGAACCTGCGCGCCAGCCGAACGGGCCATCTGCGCCCCTTTGCCTGGGCGAAGCTCGATATTGTGAACCGTCGTGCCGGCGGGAATATTCTTGAGCGGAAGCGCATTGCCAACAAGAATATCTGCCTCCGGTCCGCTCATGATCGACTGCCCGACTGTCAAGCCGATCGGCTGAATGATGTACCGCTTCTCTCCATCGGCATAGTGGATCAGCGCAATACGGGAACTGCGGTTCGGATCGTACTCCACCGTCGCGACCGTGCCCGGAATACCGAACTTATCGCGCTTGAAGTCAATCAGCCGCAGCTTCTGCTTGTGACCGCCACCGTGATGACGCATGCTGAGAGCGCCAGTGTTCTTGCGGCCGCCGGTGCGCTGCTTAACCTCGAGCAGCGGCTTGTACGGCTTGTCGGTCGTCAGATCGCTATTGACCAGCGACGTCGTAAACCGGAGAGATGGGGTAATCGGTCGAAATGATTTGATCGGCATCGTCTTTGTTCCCTTGCCCGGGCGGCTACTCTTCTAGCATCGCTTTCGGTCTGAATTCTTCCTGCTCGCGAATTGCGATTTGCCCACTCGCTTAGAGGCTGTTGAGATACTCCGGCATCTTTTCGCCGTCTTTCAGGCGAACATAAGCCTTCTTCCAATCGGGGCGATAGCCGGAGAACTTGCCACGGCGGCGCTCTTTACCCTCGACAGACGCCGTGCGAACACCCGTGACCTTCACCTTGAAGAGGGTTTCAACCGCCTGCTTGACTTCGGTCTTCGTGGCCTTGAGGGCAACCTCGAACACGAGCGTGTTTTGCGTTTCCTTGACGGTCATGCCCTTCTCCGTAATGAGGGGGCGGCGGATAACGGTATAGAGAGTCGGCATTATGCAACCTCCTTCTGCGCGGCGGCTTCGCTGTGCCCATTCGCTGCTTTGCTGCGCTTCGAGACAAACTTCCTCAGGGTCTCCTGAAGAGCTTCGATAGCATCGCGAGAGAACACTGCGTGCTCATAACGGAGCAGATCGTAGGGATGCACTTCGGAGCTGAGAACCAGTTCGACGCCCGCGAGATTCCGTGACCCGAGGTAAAGCTTCTCGTCAAGCTTGCGGCTGCTCTCGACCAGCAGTGTCGTCTTACCCGCTTCAAGCTTGTTGAGAGCCCGGCGGAAGAGCTTCGTCTTCGCCTCGGCAACCTCGAACGAGTCCACAATGGTGAACTTGCCGTCGTTGATCTTCGCGGAGATCGCGGAGCGAAGAGCGCCCATCAACTTCTTCTGCGGGAAGGAATACTCGTAGCTGCGAGGCTGAGGCCCGTGCACTGTACCGCCTCCACGCCAAAGCGGCGTACGAATGGAACCGACGCGGGCGCGGCCAGTTCCCTTCTGCTTCCACAGCTTCTTGCCGGCGCCCGAGACGCGATTGCGGGTCTTGGTGGCTGCGGTTCCCTGGCGCAGGGCGGCGCGATAGTGCTTTACCGACTCCCACAGAAGCGCATCGTTGATCTCTTGTGCAAAGACCTCGTCGGCTAGTTCAAACTCGCCGACTTTGGCTCCACTGAGATTGACTACGTTGATGTTTGCCATCGTTCTTCTCTCTTCGCGCCTGCCATCGATGCGGCAGGCCAAAACTTTGTATAAAAAGCTCTACGACAGAGGCTTTCTGTTTAGTTTTCTTTACTTCTTCTTCGACGGCGCAGCCTTCTTTGAGGCCTTCAACGCGTCCTTCGTTGCGGCTCCTGCAAAGCCACGGCGTTCGCGCGGCGGAGCCTTTGCCTTCGATATCAGGACGAAGCCGTCACGCGGGCCGGGGACAGCGCCCTCGACCAACAAAAGATTGTCTTCAAGATCGATGGCGCGAATACGCAGGTTGCGGACGGTGATCTGCGCGTGGCCCATATGACCTGGCATGCGTTGGCCCGGGAAGACGCGAGACGGAAACGACGATGCACCAATCGAACCTTGCACCTGAAACATGTGCCCGTGAGACTTGGGACCGCCGCCGAAGCCATGCCGGCGAACGACGCCCGCGAAGCCGCGGCCTTTGGAGGTTCCCACGACATCTACAAATCGCTCTTCATTGAAGATGTCGACCAGTATCCTATCGCCAGCCTTCGCTACTACCGCTGCTTCGCCATCTGCGGACTTGACCGCCTCGAGAGCAACTTCTTTGATCATCCTCACAGGCGGAACATCTGATTTCGCGAAGTGGCCGGTCATTGCCTTGTTGATCTTCGAGGCCTTAACAAAGTCGACGTAGCCGATCTGAGCGGCGTCATAGCCGTCCTTCGCGAGGGTCTTGAGCTGTGTGATCACGCACGGGCCGGCCTTCAGAACGGTCACGGGATGAATGTCGCCGCGCTCGTCAAAGATCTGGGTCATGCCGACTTTCTTTCCGAGAATTCCTGTTACAGACATTGACGCTTCCTTTCCTCATCATGCTGGCTCAATCGCTCAGCACTGCCGGGTTGATACTGCGAAAATCAAAAAGCTAAAACCTTTGCTGAAGAGCTCTTTCGTTACTTCTGCACCGTCTTGATCTCCACATCGACACCAGCCGGCAGATCAAGCTTCATCAGCGCGTCTACCGTCTGCTGCGTCGGCTCGAGAATGTCGATCAGGCGTTTGTGCGTGCGAATCTCGAAGGCCTCGCGCGACTTCTTGTCAACGTGCGGCGAGCGAAGAACGCAATACTTGTTCTTCATGGTAGGCAGCGGAATAGGGCCCGCAACCTGTGCTCCGGTGCGCTTGGCCGTCTCCACGATCTCGCCGGTCGATGTGTCAAGCACCCGGTAGTCATACGCCTTCAAACGAATTCTGATTCTCTGTCCAGCCATCGTGTGTCTCTTTCCTGCATCAAAGATCGTTTGGAGTAGCTGCCGGCGATGAACGTCTACACCGGCCGGCAGCCCTCGTTATTCTTGAACTACAAAAAATAAGAGACTCTGTTGTGAAGCGCTTTCTTTATTTAATGATCTCCGAGATGGTTCCCGCCCCGACGGTCCTGCCGCCTTCGCGGATCGCAAAGCGCAGACCCTTCTCCATGGCCACAGGAGTGTGCAGCGTGATCTCAAGCTGGATGTTGTCTCCCGGCATACACATCTCGGTACCCGCAGGCAGCTTCGCCGAGCCGGTCACGTCCGTCGTCCGGAAGTAAAACTGC
>Ga0080006_1160525_pt1 | contig 41164 bp, 38 predicted proteins | sample RS3BMetagenome_FD_69209 | JGI IMG/M metagenome (GOLD analysis project Ga0080006, IMG submission 69209) | Ferric oxide microbial mat and aquatic microbial communities from Rainbow Spring, Yellowstone National Park, USA - RS3B (SPADES... ...
GGAACCCCCGCAACTCGTCCATGCCGCCATCGGCCGAAGGATTCTCGAAGCCACCGTCGCCATCGCGTGCCGAGCGTCGGGCAGCGGCTCGCAAGCAGGGCAAGCAGCCCGGAGCACCGGGTAAGCATCTGGCCCAGGTAGCCGATCCCGACCACGTGGTCCACCACGCACCGCCATCGTGCTCGTCGTGCGGATCTGGCCTGGAAGACGCCGAGGTCGTCGACACCGAGCACCGACAGGTGTTCGAGCTCCCCGAGATCCGGCTCGTCGTCACCGAGCACGTAGCCGAGCGCCGGCGGTGCCGGTGTGGATGCACGACCAAGGCGGAGTTCCCGAGGACAGCCATCGCCCCGGCCTGTTACGGGCCTTCCGTCCGAGCCCTGGCGGCCTACCTGGCGGTCCACCAGCACCTGCCCATGGACCGGATGGCCCAGTTGTTCTCCGACGTGCTCCACGCTCCGGTGTCGGTCGGGGCCCTGGCCCAGATGGTGACCGAAGCAGCCGAAGCCACGACACCGTTCCTCGATGTCACCCGCTCGTTGCTCCACGACGCCCCGGTCGTGCACTTCGACGAGACCGGGGGCCGGGCGGTCGGGCGGCTGCACTGGGTGCACTCGGCCTCGACCGGCCGGCTCACCTTGATCGACTGTCACCCGAAGCGGGGCCGGTTGGCCATGGACGACCTCGGGGTGATCGGCGCGATGACCGGCATAGCGGTCCACGACGGCTGGAAGCCCTATCGCCACTACGACGTCGACCATGCCCTCTGCAACGCCCACCACCTCCGCGAGCTGAAGGCCGTCGGCATCGGGTGGGACCAGGGATGGGCGAATGACCTGGCGGGGTTGTTGGTCGAGGCGAAGCACGCCGTCGAAGCTGCCCGCGCCAAGGGAAGCGACCACCTCGATGACGCAACCCTCCACTCGATCCGGGTTCGCTACGGACAGTTGGTGGCAAAGGGGTTCAGCCTCAACCCGGCTCCCGAGGTCGGCAAGCGGTCGGGTTACGACAAGAAGGCGTTCAACCTGCTCCGTCGTCTCGACGGGCAACGGGACGACGTGCTGCGGTTCACGACCGACTTCGCCGTTCCCTTCGACAACAACCAGGCCGAACGGGACATCAGGATGGTCAAGCTCCAACAGAAGATCTCGGGATCGTGGCGGACACTCCACGGTGCGAGGAACTTCTGCGCCATCCGCAGCTACGTCTCGACGATGCGCAAGCAGGACGCCGACATCCTCGGCGGTCTACGGCTGCTCTTCGAGGGTCAGGTCTGGCTGCCCGCCGGGGCCTGAATAGTTACGTTGGTTTTACGCTTATGGCTGTACGCCGTTGGTTGTTGCTGTTGGTCTGACGCCGTAGTGACGGCGACTCTCTGTGGGTTCGAGACTGGACTGTGGCCACGACTGGCATCGGGTCATGGGCCGTTGGACGTCGATGGTCGGCTCCCGGGCACCGGCCGGGCACTCCCGCAGTTGAGTCCGCCACCCCGCCGGGACTCAGCCCATGTGGCCGTTCACATACCGTTCGGTCTGGGGATCCCTCGGGCGGTCGAAGACGTCGGCGGTGGGGCCATGCTCGACGAGGTGGCCGTCATAGAGGAACATCGTGTGGTCCGAGACACGGTGGGCCTGGCCGAGGTTGTGGGTGACGATGATGATGGTCAGGGCCGGCGTCATCTGACGCAGGAGGCTCTCGACGAACTCGGTCGACAGCGGGTCGAGAGCGGATGTCGGCTCGTCCAGGAGGAGCACCTGGGGACCCACGGCCATCGCACGCGCAAGGCAGAGGAGTTGCTGCTGACCGCCCGACAGTCGGAAAGGGGAATCGGACAGACGGTCTTTGACCGCGTCCCACAGTCCCACTTCGCGCAGGCGCTGTTCGGCGACGACGTCGAGTTGCTTGCCTTTGGCGATCCGGTGCGCCTTCACCCCGGCGACGACGTTGTCCCGAATCGACATGGGAAAGGGATTCGGACGCTGGAAGAGCATCCCCACCTTGCGACGGAGCACCAGCAGGTTCTGCTGCGACGACCAGATGCTCTCACCGTCGAGCAGAACCTCACCTTCGTGGCGGAAGCCGGGAACCCGGTCGTTCATGCGATTCAACGTGCGCAGCAGTGTCGACTTGCCCGAGCCGGTAGGGCCGATGAGAGCGGTGATCGAACCCCTCGAGAACGGCACGGACACGTCCGAGAGGATTCGGTGGTCACCGAACGACAGGCACAGACCTCGGGACTCCATCACGTTCTCCGTACGTCCCCGTTCCGGGTCCAAAGCCTCGAGAATAGGGTCCACTGCCCGAACGTCCAACTGGAATGGCACGCTCGGTCGCACGTGACCTTCAGACTGTTCAGATGACAATATCGCTCCTGATGGACCATGCACCTCGATGAGCCCTGCATACGGGCGGTGCGAAGAACTGCTGTCTCGACGTTACCGACCTCAGGTGACCAGACTGTGAATCGAGGGTGAACCACCGGTGAACGAATGATGAACGTTCGACGTGTTCGGAGTTCAAGCGCCTATCGCTGATCTCAGGACGCGGTCCGGCGACGGCGTAGGAGAACGCCGCCGAAACAGATCGCAGCCATCCCCAACGGGGCGAGAGCCGCGATGTCCGCTCCGGTGGAGGGCAGTGCACCCGACTCGACGGGAGGTGCCGCAGAGGTGAAGGGACGTGCGGCCGGACCGCTGGGGTCCACAGGTGCGGTTCCGCCCGGGGCGAGGGTCACGACGAGAAGGGCGCCGACCGTCACCGAGCCGGCCACGGAGGACGGCTCAGGTCAGATGACGACCGAGGAACGCCAGCGACGGTGGCTCCTGCGAGACGAAGAACGGGTTCGCGTGGCAGCCCGACGAGATGATCACGGTGGTCGACGACGGCACCACGCCGGCGAGTGCCACGACACCCGGGTGGAAGGGGTCGTCGACTCCCGACGCGATGCGGACCGGCTTCCCGCCGAGCGCCCCGACATGGGTGATGGCATCACTCGCCCGGAAGACGTCGGGCGAGGCGTAGGCCCCGGCGTTGGCCGCCTTCGCTTCGTCGTAGCTCGTCCAGATGGCCGGACTGATCGCCGCCACCGCGGCGATCGTCTCCGGATACCTCTCGGCGAGGAGGATGGCGCCGTAGCCGCCCATGGAGATCCCCATCGTCCCGATCCGCTGCGGTGCGACCCCGAGGCCCAGCCGCTGGCACATGGGGATGAGTTCGTCCATCACCATGGCCGACGGATCGTCACCCGGATGGGGATTCCAGTAGCCCCCTCCCCCATCGACAGTCACCATGGCCATCGGAGGGAGCGCCTGTCCGCCGAACCGGACGGCGACCGCCTGCGCCGGGGTCATTCCGGCCAGGGCGTCCGCGTGGTTGCCGCCGAAGCCGTGCAGCATCACGATCAGCGACAGCGCACTGCCGGGTCCGTGCCCGGGTGGATAGGCGATGGTGTACCCGACCTCGGTATTCCGTGAGGCGGAGTGGAAGGTCCCCGAGATCGACGGTCCGGTGGTGGCGAAGGCGAGTGGTGGCGAACTGACCGAACAGGCACCGTCCAGTTCGTCGAGGGTCTGCCTTCCCGGGAGCACGCCGTGGGAGACCAACTCGAATCCTGCCGCCCCGGCCAGGACCACGGCGGCGGCCCCACCGAGTCCCCAGCCCAGGAATCGGCGGCGGCTCAGCCGCGACTCGTCGGGACCGGGCTCGGATGGCACGGCGTCAGCATCCCATGTGCGCCCGACAGATAGGGGACTTCTGCGTTCCGGGTGGGTTACGACCGTCGGCTTGCGTGAACACCGAAGAGCTCCCCGATCGCACCTGTCTCAGGTATCCAGCAGTCTCGGTTCGCTACTCGCCTCGAACGCCATCGACGGGTAGATGTGTGCCACCTCCTGGACCGCTGATCGCAGCGCACCGTCCCGGTCGTAGGCGTGCGCCTCCACCGTCACCACGATGCACCGCTCGTCTCCCCGGTACCGCAGCACCCGGTTCGCACCCCGCTGGACCGAGCGCAGGAAACGCTCCGCCTGCTCGTCCAAGGGGTGCCGGATGACCATGTCCACTTCGAAGTGCATACCGGCGACGGTAGCGAACAGATGTTCGTAGTGCAATCGGTCGCCGGGCGGTCCCGGAGGGAGCCCTGGACGGACGCCGGCGTCAGCCCGGCGCGCGGAGCCTCGACTCCACGGAGGCCACCTTGGCGTGCATCCGGTCGTCCGGCGCACCCGGGCGGTAGTCGATCTTCACGACCACCGATGCGCGTCCGGCTTCGCGGCCGACGAGCTCGGTGCACTGCCTGATGACGTCCATGACTTCGTCCCAACCGCCCTCGAGATTGGTGAACATGGCGTTCGTCTCGTTGGGCAGACCGCTGGCCCGGACGATCCGCACGGCGTCGGCCACGACGTCGGCCACGGATTCGTCGGACCCGATCGGAGTGATGGAGAAGGCAGCGAGCATGGAATCAGTGTCCCACGTGGCTGCGTTGCCCGGCGGCGTGTCGGACCGGTCACTGGTTGGTCCGTATCGGAGCGCGCACCTGGGCGGGGGCCGTCACCTCCGGGGTGAGCGTGACGGTGGTGGTGAACAGGAAGACACCGGCCGGTACGACCTTCAGGTAGTCGGTGGCGCCCGGTGCCAGCGCCGCAGCGCTGGTGATCGTGGTCGTGGAACCGGAGTACAGGGTCCGGCCGATCTGGGTACCCCGACCTCCCGAACAGGTGCCCCCCACCCACGGGACGGAGCATCCGAAGATCGTGAACGTGGGTGCGAAGAAGAAGGGCCGGCTCACCGAGACCACGTAGGACTGTGCGCTCAGGGCGACGGTTCCGGTGTTGACGACGTTCGTCGTCTGGGTGACGTTGAAGTTGAAGTTCATCGAGGTGACCGAGGCGGTCACCCCCCACGAGGCCGTGGAGACAGCCTCGGTGCCCGACGCCCGTCCGGCGATGCCGGCCGCACCGGCGAAGGGCGTGAGGCAGGCCACTCCCAGCAGCAGGACGGCCGCCGTGGCGGCCGTCCTGCTGACTGTGGAGCGGGTGAGGCACTTCATCGATGCGTGGGCGCTACTGGTTGGTGGAGACGCCGGTGCGCTGCTGCTCGGTGAAGGTGTAGGTCAGGGTCGTGGACAGACCCTGGATGGTCTGGGTGGGGGGCACTCCGTTGACGGAGGTCTCCGTCCCGGCCAGCCCCAGGCTGACCTGGACGTGGGCCAGCTGACCCGTGGCCGCAACCAGGGAGGGCACGTTCGACAGGGCCACACCGGCTCCGGTCGCACTCACCGGCGTGGCGGCGAGCAGGACCTTGGTGGTACCGCTGCAGGTCCCGGTGGCCAGCGTCCAGGCGACCGAGCACTGGGTGGCGGAGACCGTGAGGCCTTCACCGACGATCGAGCCGTCGGTCAGGGCGCTGGCGGGCGCACCGGTGACGGAGAGGGTCATGCCCGCGGCCGAGGCCAGGGTGCCGGTGTTGTTGAGGTTGACGTACACGTTGTCGGTGTCGCCGGGAGCCATCTTGCCGGTGAAGTTCGAGAACCCGGCACCCACATCGGGCGACAGGGTCAGGTTCAACGTGCCGGAGCTGACGCTCTCGGCGCCGGTCGCCGTGGCGGAGAGCCCGGCGTAGACACCGGCGGCGGCCAGGAGGCCGACCGAGCTGGTGAGGAGGCCCGCGACGGCGATCTTGCCGTAGCGACGCTCCTTCTTGGTGGTGTGGCTGTGAGTGGACACTGCATTCTCCTTAGGGTTGGCTGATCCTGCTATTTGGTTATGGATGGGTACTGCGGGTCGGGCGATCTGGGGACGGTGCGCCGACCGGTTGTCGGCCGAGGCACCGGATCCCGGCGGGTCGGGGAATCAGGCGGTACCCGCCGTTGTCCGTCGTCGGGCGGGACGGGGCGAACCGAGGATCCACTTGGATCCGGCCCAGGCGGCCACGAGCCCACCGAGCACGGCGAGGATGATCTGGCCGGTGCCCCGGATGGCCACGAAGACCCGACCGAGGGCGGGGAGGGAGCCGATGACCTTGTTGGCGTAGGGGGTGACGAGCTTGGCGTGCCAGGGATCGGGCTCCTTGTTGGCGTCACCCTTCGTCGTGATGATCGGAGCGTTCGGCGATCCGTGGACCGAGGTCACCCGGTGGGCGAACTCGCTCTTCTCCCCCGGGGGCACGAACAGGACGATCATCCCGGGCCGGACCGCAGACACCGGAATCCGCTCGGTCAGCAGGATCGCTCCGGGTCCGTAGTCGGGGCGCATGCTGCCCGTGAGGACCGCTCGCACACCGAGGTGGAGGGTGACCACCGATACCGCCGCCACCGCACTGAGGGCCAGGACGACCGCCGCGACGCCGAGTTTGGCCAGTTGGAGACGTCGGATGCGACGCTCCTTGCGCCGTCGCTCGTGACGGGACAATTGGCCCCGCACCTTCCGCTCTCCGGTAGACCGCACCTCGGGTTGCACCCGCTTTCTCTCGGCCCGCCCCACCCGTTGCTTGAGTGAATTCACCGGATTTGTTGCCGCGCGGTCACGTTCTGTCTATCCCCAGGTCAGGCTCTTGCAACGGGGATTGCACAACCGGGGTTGCGCAATCCCCGTTGCCTGCGCCCGTAAAAGTCCTGATCAACAGTGATGCCCGCGGACGACGACCGCGTCCGATCAACCCGGGTTGCCGCCGGTGCAGGCCGGTTGGCCGATCGGTGGACAATTGGTCTCCCGTCATCCGATGGGCGATCACCGGTGGCACCGGAGGTCCGGGTCGACCACGTCGAACGGGGTGCGGTGGCGACGACCCGTCCCTCCGGTCCGTGGAGCGGACGCACGCCGGCACGGGCCATGTACTGTGCGCGGGACCGGTACATCGAGCTGGAGGACCCCATGCCCACGTTGCAGCGCACCGACGACGTCTTCACGCTCGACCTCGGTGACGACGAGAACCGCTTCACCCGGGAGTGGATGTCCGAGGTCAGCGACGCCCTCGACGAGGTCGACGGGGCCGACGGTCCCCGGGCCCTGCTCACCGTGGCCACCGGGAAGTTCTGGTCGAACGGCCTCGACCTCGACTGGCTGACCGCCAACGTCGACCAGGCGGGCGCCTACGTGGAGCAGGTCCACGGGCTGTTCGTGCGCATGCTGTCGACCAAGGTGCCGTCGGTCGCCGTGCTCCAGGGCCACACGTTCGCCGCCGGGGCACTGCTCGCCCTCGCCCACGACGTCCGCATCATGCGCTCCGACCGGGGGTTCTTCTGCCTCCCCGAGGTCGACATCTCCATTCCCTTCTCCCCGGGCATGTCGTCGATGATCCAGGCCCGGCTCACGCCGAACACCGCGCACGAGGCCATGTGCACCGGACGGCGCTACGGCGGGACCGACGCGCTCGAGGCCGGGATCGTGAGCCAGGCCCTGGCCGAAGACCAGCTGCTGCCCGTAGCGACCGAGCTCGCCCACGCGTTGGCCCCCAAGGCGGGGGACACCCTGCAGACGATCCGGACCACCCTCTACCGGCCGGCCATCGATCTCATGTCGAGCGACACGAAGCTCCAGCTCCCGATCTGAGGCACCCGGCCACCGTCCACCACCGGTCCTGACCGCCGGTGGAGGTCTCCACTACCGTGTCCCCCTGATGGCGACCGACCGACCGGAGGACCGCGGAACAGGTGCGACCGTGATCTCCCGCCCTCCGGAGGCCGCTCCACCCGACGAGCCCGATGCCCGGTCCGGGTGCACGGACACGAGGTCGCCGGGCGCCTGGGCGACCGGCCTGGCCGTGGCGTCGTACGGCGTCCTGGCCGTCATCGTCTACTGGCACGCCTGGTCGGCCGGTGTCACCCACCAGATGCAGCTGGGCGGTGACCAGTTCGCCAATGTGTGGTTCCTCCGGTGGACCCCGTTCGCCCTCACCCACGGGCTGAACCCGCTGTACACCGACTACGCCAACCACCCCTTCGGGGTGAACCTGGTGACCAACACCAGTGCACCGTTCCTCGGTGTACTCGGGATGCCGATCACCCTGATCGCCGGATCGATCGCCACGTTCAACGTGCTCAGCACAGTGGCGCTCGCCGGTTCGGCCACGGCGGGGTACGCCTTCGCCCGGCGGTGGACCTCCTGGCGACCCGCCGCCTGGGCGGCCGGACTCCTCTACGGGTTCTCCCCCTATGAGATCGGCCAGTCCGCCGGTCACCTCAACCTGACCTTCGTCGTGTTCCCGCCCCTGATCTTCCTGGGTATCCACGAGATCCTGGTGCGTCAGCAGTGGCCTTCCCGGAGGATCGGCATCGTCGTCGGGCTCCTCGTGACCGCACAGTTCTTCGTCTCGAGCGAAATCCTGGCGTCCACGGTGGTCATCGGCGCCGTCTGCGTCGTGGCCACCGCCGTCCTCGGACGACGGTCCCTGGCCGACCACTGGCGTCGCGCCCTCGACGGTTCACTGTGGGCCGCCGGGGTGGCCGGGGTGCTCCTGGCCTATCCGGTCTGGTTCGCCGTGAAGGGGACCGCATCCATCTCGGGACCGATCCAGCTGGTGCCCCAGGCCTACCGTGCCGACCTCCTGGGTCTCCTCTACCCGGGCGCCTACGTGTGGATCGCCCCGTCCGGTCTCACCAGGACCTCGGTGGCCTTCGCCTCCAGCCCGGTGGAGAACGGTTCCTACCTCGGCATCACCCTCGTGTGCGCCGTGGTCGCCTCCGTCATCGTGCTGTGGCGCCGGTCGCCGGTCGTGCGCGTGGCGGCCATCGGCGGGGCCACCGCATGGGTGCTGTCGCTCGGGGGAGCGCTGGTCATCCGCTCCGCCCCCGGAGCGACCCCGACCGGGCTTCCCCTCCCGGAGCGCCTGTTCACGAAACTGCCCCTGCTCGCCAACACCATCCCCGTCCGCTACTCGCTCTACGTCACGCTCTTCGCCGGTCTCGTCCTGGCCCTGGCCCTGGACGGGATCCACCAGCGGCTGCGCGACGGCACGGGGGCGCCGTGGACGCGCTCGGTGGTGGGTTCCGCCCTGGTTCCCGGGCTCCTGGCCCTGGTGTGTCTGGTCCCGGTCATCCCCTCCGTCCCGCTCCTCGGATTCGGTGATCCCGGGGTCCCGGCCTTCTTCACCTCGCCGGCCCTCCAGCGCATCACGCCGGACTCGGTGGCGCTCCTCTATCCGTACCCCTCCTCGGCCACGCCCCAAGGCCAGCTGTGGCAGGCCCAGGCCGACCTCCGGTTCAAGATGCCGGGCGGCTACTTCCTCGTGCCCCAACCACCCGGGAGGACCATCGCCTTCTCCCCCACCCTCGGCTACGACACGGACACCCTGACCGCCCGGACGCTGATCGCCCTGGCTGCGGGCACGCCGCCGGCGCAGACCCCGGCCCTGCGGGCCGGGCTGACCGCCCAGCTGCGCTCCTGGGACGTCCGGGTCCTGCTGGCCTCGACGGCCGGGGTCGTCCGCCCGGGCGTATCGGTGGAATTCCTCACGTGGCTGGCCGGGGCGCCGCCGACGTCGCGGGGAGGACTGCTCGTCTGGGAGCACTTCCCCGGCTGAGGGGCGACACCCGCCGATGCTACGTTGCGGTCCCGCCGGCGCGGCACGGGAACGGTGATCGAGGAGCCCATGGACACGATGCACGAGCACGAGCACGCACCCGGGGTGGCCTGAGGATGCGGGGCGTCAAGATGACGACCGAGGGCATCCGACTGGTCGGGCCGACTCGCGAGCCGTCCGAGGGCGACGTCCGGGTCACCGTGTCGAGTTCGGGGATCTGCGGCTCCGACCTCCACCTCGTCGCCCTCGGACCGTCGTGGGCGATCCTCGGTCACGAGTTCAGCGGCCGCCTCGACGACGGGACGCCGGTGGCGGTGCGGCCCGTCATCCGCTGTGGACGCTGCGACCGGTGCGCCGCGGGCGCCGAACAGCAGTGCCGCGGGGCGCTCGGCAGCATGTACGGCGTGAGTCTCGACGGAGGCCTGGCCGACGAGGTGTGGGTACACCCGTCCTGCGTCGTCCCGCTGCCCGAAGGTCTGGACATCCACGACGCCAATCTGGTGGAACCCCTGGCCGTGGCGCTGCACGGGATCAACCGCGCCGGCGTGGAATCGGGGATGCGGGTCCTGGTCCTCGGGGCCGGCCCCGTCGGGCTCTGCACCGTGGCCTCGGCCCGCCACCTCGGCGCCGAGGTCGACCTCGAGGGCCATCGCCCCTCCCGGACACGGTCGGCCGAACGACTGGGTGCCTCGCTCACCACCCGGACCGATTACGACATCGTGCTCGATGCGGCCGGCACGCAGTCGTCGCTCGACCGGGCCACCGAGCTGGTGCGCCCCGGCGGGACCGTGGGCATCCTCGGCACGTACTGGGGACCCGTCTCGCTCGGTCTCGCGTTCCAGATGAAGGAGGTCACGCTGGTGCCGTCCTTCACCTACGGGCACCACCACGACGCCGACGAGTTCACCGAGGCCACCCGGGTCCTCGCCTCGGTCCCCGAGCTGGCCGATGCCGTGGTCACCCACCGCTTCGGCCTGGAGGATGCCGCCGAGGCCTTCCGGGTGGCGGGCGACCGCGAGGAGGACGCCATCAAGGTGGTCGTGCACCCCTAGGAAGCGGAGGGACCCGGTCCCGCCGGACCCCGTCGAGGTGGCCGGCCGGGTCACCGTCCGGAGGTGTCGGACGACCCTAGTGACGGCGACACCACCGCTCGTAGCGTGGGGTGCATGAGGTCAGGCGGATCCGAACGGCGGACGGCGGCCCCCCCGTCGGTGGTGTCGGGCACACACCGGGTGGCTGGGCACCGGCATGCTCCACCCCCCGTCGCGCCGCCCCGCTCCGCATCGGTGCGCGACGCCCGCACGGCCAAGGGCGACCGCACCCGTCGACTCCTGGTCGAGGCGCTCGTCGACCTCATCGACGAAGGCGGGACCCACCCCACGGCCAAGGAGGTGGCGCACCGGGCCGGCGTCTCCACCCGGCTCGTCTACCACCACTTCCGGGGCGTCCACGGACTACTGCTGGCGGCGGTGAGCCTCCAGTCCGAGCGTCACCGCTACCTGCTGTTCGCCATCCCGCCGCGTGGTCCCCCGGCGCTGCGGATCAAGGCCCTGTGCCGCCAACGGCGCCTGTACTTCGAGCTGATGACCCCCGTCTACCGGGTGGCGCACGCCCGGGCCCACGCGGACGGCGGGCTCGACGCGCTGCTCGCCGGCGACCGGGGCATGCTGCGGGACCAGCTCGCCCACACGCTCGATCCGGAACTCGCATCTCGCGGGGCCGGGGCACCGGAGCTGCTCGACGCGCTGGAACAGGCGATGGGCTGGCACTCGTGGCGGGCGCTGCGCGACGGCCGGTCCGACAGCGCCCCCTCGGCGGAACGGGCCATGGCCTTCGTCGCCGAGCGCCTGCTCGCCTGACCCGACGCTGCTCCCTCAGGCACCCTACGGACGACCGGGTTCAGCCACGTCCTGCGGCCGACCAGGGGGTCTGATTGAACCCGGCCAGCACCGGGCCACCCGGACCCCATCGGATGTGGGTGGCCGACGCATTGGCCAGATAGAGCCGCCATGCACCTTCGTCCCCGATGCCGAGGGACCAGCAGGTCGCCGCCTTGATCGGCGAGACGTGGCTCACCACGACGACCGTCTCGCCACCCCGCGCCGGCCCGTCGGGATCGGCGAACAGGTCCTCGCAGGCGGCGCGCACCCGGGCTCCGGCGGCGGCGAGACTCTCGCCTCCGGCCGGCGTGAACGCAAGGTCGGACCGCCACCGTCGCCACACGTGCGCCGGGACGTCCCCCAGCTTCTGTCCGTCGTACTCGCCGTAGTCGACCTCGATCCACCGCTCGTCGATCTCGACGGGCAGGCCTGTCCCGAGTGCCTCGGCCGTGTCGCGGGCCCGCTGCAGCGGACTCGAGATGAGGCGGGTGGCTCCGGCCACCGTGTCGGCCAGCGAGCGGGCCTGGTCGAGCCCGCGCTCGGTGATCGGCGAATCGATGCGACCGAGGAGGAGTCCGTCCGCGTTCCCGGTGGACTCCCCGTGGCGGATCAGGATCAGCACGTCACGCCGTTCCGCCGCAACCCGGCCGACGACAGGTCCGGGGTACGGACATCAGTGGACCAGGATCCGGTCGCACTGCGGACAGGTGGCGAAGGTGTCGGACGACAGGGCGTGGATGCGCTCGATCTCCACCGACGGAAGGGTCAGGTGGCAGCCGTCGCAGCGGTCGCCTACGAGCCGGGCGGCTCCGACGCCCCCGAGGTGGCTGCGCAACCGCTCGTAGCGCTCGGCCAGATCGGCGGGGAGCCCGACCGCCGCCTCGGCCCGGGCGACCGACTCCGACTCGACGGCGACGCGCAACTCGCCCTCGACCGCTGCCGCCACCTGGGTGAGCCGGGCGGCCTCGATCTCGAGCTCGGCTGTCGTGGTCCGGTGGGCGGCCAGCGCCGCGTCCAGCGGCTCCTCCTCCTCCATCAGGACCAGCTCCTCGTCCTCCAGCGTCCGCTGGCGCTCGGCGAGCTGGGTGACCTCGTGATCCATGGCCTGCAGGTCCTTGGACGCCGACACCGCTCCTGAGCGCATCCGGTCCTCCAGTTCGTGGCGTCGCTTGGCCGAGGCGGCGATGCGCTCCTCCAGCTCGGCCTGCCGGGCGCCGAGTTCGTCGACCTGCTCCTGCAGTTCGGCCAGGGCGGCCGTCACGGCGACCTGGCGCTCGCGGACCCCGACGAGGGCGACGCGCTCGGGGATCGCCTCGATGCGGTGCCGCAATTGGTCGATCACGATGTCGTGCTCCTGCACCCGCATCAACGTGTCGTAGGGCTCTGCCATCGGTCTCCTCGGACGTCGTCCCGGGGACCTGTGGGGTCCCCGGCGCCGCTCAGCCTATGGGGTGGACGGTGGTCCCCGGCGGGGGCGCCCGGGCGACCGCGTCGCCGCATCGATCAGCCCCGCTGCAGGATGCGGTCGTAGAGCGCTTCGACCTCGGCTCCGGCGATCTCGGGGGCGAACCGCTCCGCCGAGCGTTGTGCGGCCCCACCCAGGCGGGCGGCCAGGTCACCCGTCCGGAGGCGGGTGACGGCCCGGGCGATCGCCCCGGGATCGTTCGCGGCCACCAGCAGTCCGTCCTCGCCGTCCCGGATCACCTCGGTGGGGCCTCCGATAGCGGTGGCGATGACCGGCAGCCCGGCCGCCATTCCCTCGACGACCACCATGCCGAACGGTTCGGGGATGGTCGAGCTGTGCACCAACGCATCCAGCTCGGACAGTTCGGACTCGACGTCCGACCGGAAACCCCGCCACTCGACCACGTCGTCCAGGCCGAGTTCGGTCGTCAGGCGGTGCAGGCTCTCGGCGTACCCGGTCTCGTCGAACAGGGCGTCGCCGATGATCCGGGCCGAGAGGTCCGGCATGGTCCGCCGCAGTTCGGCCACGGCGCGCAGGAACACGTCCTGTCCCTTCCACGGGGAGATCCTCCCCACGAGTCCGACGGTGAAGCCCGATCGGTCGCCGCTCGGCTGACGGGGCGGGTGGATGGGTCGGTAGGGGTCGTAGACGACCTCGCGCGGCTGCCCCGCCCGGCGAGGACCCAGTGTCGCGAGGGTGACCCGCGAATTGGCGATCACGCCGCTGGCCCCGTAGCGGATCACCGAGCGGGTCATCCGACAGGCCAGCTCGGGCATGTAGTCGGCCGCCAGTCGGTCCCGCAGGTGCCACACCATCGGCACACCCGCCGACCGCGCCGCGACCACCCCGTAGTACCCGGACTTCAGACTGTTGGCGTGCACGATCGACGGACGGAGGGTGCGCAGCCGCTGATGCAGCCGGTGGGCGTAGGCGAGCGATGCGCCGACCTGGCGCACGCCGAGGCTCCGTCCGACCCGGTCGCGGCTGACGTTCAGGGCCTTCGGGTCGAGGGGCAGCACCTCGGTCGAGATCCCGGCGTCCTCGAGCCGCCCCACGATCGGGCCGTCCTCGGCCAGGATGACGTGCGCACGGAATCGCTGGAGACCCGGGATCAGGCGCAGCATGGCGATCTCCCCTCCCGACGCACGCGCACAGTGGTCGAGGAGGACGACGGACGGTTCGGGGGCGACCGTCACGGCCGCGGCGACGTGGACGTGACGCCGAGGACCGTGTGGACCGGCCTCCCGTTCAGTCGCTCCACATCGCCTCCACGGACACTCCCCCGCACGTCGCCCGGGCCGTCCAGCCTACCTGGAGGTCGTGGACGTCCCGGGACCAGGCGGGCACCTACGCCCCTGGCCGCAGCGGCCCGCTCCACTCAGGACGCCGGCAGCTCGACGACTCCCGAGTCGACGAGTCGGCGTGCGGTGGTCAGGGCACCGGCGAGGGCGTCGTCGGCGACCTCGCTCGCCTCGGCCCAGGAGAACCAGGCGACCTGCTGGCTCTCGCCGGCGGGCGGGGCCGGGTCGACCGGAGGTGCCCACAGGAGATAGCGCAGGTCGAGATGGGTGTGACCGTCGGCCGCGGCGTGCACGTCCACGTGCACCAGGAGCGGTCCCGTGACGGGGTGCTCCGCCGGGATCCCCGTCTCCTCCTCGGTCTCGCGGCGGGCGGCGTCCTGTGGCCACTCCCCGGGATCCACGTGACCGCCCGGCTGCAGCCAGCGGTGCAGTCGACGATGGCGGTGGAGGAGAACTCCGCGGGCACCGACGACGACGGCGGACGCGGTGACGTGCACGGGATCCGCCGCACGGTCGAACGGGTGCTCCAGCACCAGCAGCCGGGCTCGGACCTCCTGCACCGATCGCGCTTCCCGGGCGTCGCCGGCCACATGGGGGCCGAGGTCCGCGAGCACCGCGCCGACGCGCGGGTCCTCCGGCGTAGGTCGACCCGGAGGGGTCACCCCGGAAACCGGACCCGGTCGATGGTGGGGGCGGTCGGCCACGGCCACCGCCCTCCTCTGTCCGTCCTCAGGCCGACTTGCGGCGCTGGCGATGGATCCGCCGGCGCTCGCGCTCGGTGGTCCCGCCCCAAATGCCTTCGCGTTCCCGGTTGGCCAAGGCATGCTCGAGACACGCTTCACGTACGACGCACTGATCGCAGATGGACTTCGCCTCGTCGGCCTCCTCGTCGGAGACCGGGTAGAACACATCTGGATCGATGCCCCGGCAGGCTGCGTGCTTGCGCCAGGTGGCACTCATGGGAACGTTCCTTACTACGGTGGAAGTGAATGGACGACCCGCCAGGGCACTGCGTCGGTGACCTGGGAGAATGCGGCCTCCCGACGGAAACTGGCGGAACGACCAGTATGGCCCATGACGACCTCCGGTGTCCACCACCGCAACGGTCCCGCTACCCGGCGACCCCTAGATCTTGTGTCCAGGACCGACCCCGGACCCGATCGGTGGTGTCCGTCGACCTCGCCGGGGCTGGCGTCGGGTCTCGGGCCGCCGGGCGGTCAGGCCCCCTCGGTCACCCCGCGCCACACGCCCGTGGCCACCGCACCGGCCGGCACGTCCCCCAGCACCACCGCATTGGCCCCGACCCAGGCACCGTCACCTACCCTCACCGGTCCCAGCACCTTGGCGCCCGCCCCGATCCGCACATTGTCGCCGATCGTCGGTTGGCCCCCACCGGTCCCCGTGTGGCCGAGGGTGACGCCCTGGTAGAGGACGAGATTCGCGCCGGCCACCACCTCGTGGCCGACGACGATGCCGACGGTGTGGAGGAGGGCGAACCCGGGGCCGATGCGGGCGGCCGGGTGGATCTCGGCCCCGGACGAGCGGATACTCGACGCCTGCAGCCACAGGGCCAACGGACGCAGCCTCCGGTCCCAGCACCACGAGGCGGCCCGGAAGCTGACCATGGTGCCGATCCGGGGGTAGAACGGGAAGCGGACGAGTGCCCCGAGCGCCACCCGCCAGGCTGGCTCGTCCCATGCCGCCGTCATGTGTCGCAGGTCCTCGATGAGCGCGGCCATCGTCCGTAGTGTCCCACAGCCCGTCGACCGGGGGTGCGTGCCCACGCGGGCGGCAACGTTTCGGTCGCCGGTGTCGGAGGCGCCGACCGTCTCCACTCCCGCCACCCGCCTTCGAGACCGTAGGATCGGGCCGCCACGGCCCAAGATCACTCGTTAAATGCGTCCGGACGTTCCGCTGGCGCACCCCTTCACCGAGACACCACGTCGCCGAGACACCCCCTCGCCGAGACACAAGGAGAACCACCATGGCCCCAGTCGAACTCACCGGCCGGACCATCGTCGTCACCGGAGCCACCGGCCAGGTGGCGGAGCCCGTCGCCATCGCCCTCGCCGCGGACAACGAGGTGGTGGCCGGCGCCCGGTTCCGGGACCGGGCCGCCCGGGAGCGGCTCGAGGCCGCCGGCGTGCGGTGCGTGCCCATCGACCTCGCGTCCGGTGACGTGTCGGGCCTGCCGGCCGACGCCGACTACGTCGTCAACTTCGCCGTGGCCAAGTCCAACGAGTGGGAGCCGGACCTGCGGGCCAACAGCGGAGGACTGGCCTACCTGATGGAGCACCACCAGCGGGCCGCCGCCTTCCTCCACTGTTCGACCACCGGGATCTACAAGCCGATGGGCCACCACGTGTTCGCCGAGGGGGACCCGCTCGGCGACAACCACGGTGTCTGGCCGTTCCTGCGCACGTACAGCATCTGCAAGATCGCCGCCGAGGCCACCGCGCTGTGGGCCGCCGACCGCTTCGACCTGCCCACCACGGTTGCCCGGCTCTCCGTCCCCTACGGAGACCGGGGCGGTTGGCCGGCGATCCACCTCGAGATGATGCTGAACGGACACGAGATCCCGGTGCACGTCGATGCCCCCAGCACCTACCACCCGATCCACGAGGACGACATCATCGCCATGGTGCCCGGCCTGCTCGGGTCGGCCGGTACGCCGGCCACGGTGGTGAACTGGGGCGGGAGTCAGGCCGCCAGCATCGAGGAGTGGTGCGGCTTCCTGGGCGAGCTCACGGGACTCGAGGCCCGGTTCGCCCCGACCACGGAGACCATCGACAGCGTGGAGATCGACCTGACCCGCATGCACGAGCTCGTCGGGCCGACCACGGTGCACTGGAAGGACGGGATGCGCCGCATGGTCGAGTCCCGTCACCCCGAGCTGCTCGGAGCCTGAGGCCCGCGCGCCCGCGCCTGTAGCTGCGGGCTCAGGCGATCGGTACGGGGGGCCGTCCGTCCGCCGGGGTGGCCTCGGCCACGGAAGTCACCGTCCACGACCGACGGGTGGCCGGGCCCGGGACCACCAGTCGCTGCCCCTGCATCAGGACCAGGTTCAGCCGGCCGTCGGGTGCCGCCCACAGCCACCGGGCCGCCCCCGGGTAGGTGGCCAGCAACGGGTCGAGGGTGTCCGGTCGCCGGGGGTCCAGTTCGTGGTCGGTGCCGTCCACGTGGAGCGTGAAGGGGTCGGCGATCACCACCGCGGTGCGGCCGAACCGGAGCGTCACGCGCTCGTCGATGACCAGGCGGTCGAGTACCGGGTCCTCGAGCACGAACTCGAGACCACCGTCGGGTAGCTCACGGAGCTGATGGCCGGTCGACACTCCTCCATGGTCGCACCGTGCGTCCCCCGGTGCACCCCGGACCCCGTGCTCCGCCGGTCACCGACCCGTCGGCGCAGCAGGATCAGCGTGGTGGCCAGAGCAAGTTGGACAGGCGGGCCACCAGGTCGTCGAGCTCCGCCGCCGTCACCTCGTAGCCCTCCCGCGGGCCACCGTAGGGATCGGCCACGTCCTCCTCCGGTGAGACGTGGACCAGGGCCGCCCGCGTCCGGTCCCCCTGGGCGGCACGGATCCAGGCCGTCAGGTGCTGTCCCGGCAGTCGGGGGCCCACGTACTCCCCCCGGCGCACCAGTTCCTTCAGTCGGAACGTGCGTCGCCAGGCCGGCGGATCCAGCAGCACGGCCTCCTGCACGTGTCGCAGGCCCATGCCGATCACGAGGTCGGCTGACCGCACCAACGGTGCGGTCAGCGTCCGGCTCCGATGGCCCGTGATGTCGAATCCCCGTGCCGCCATGACCTCGTCGACCTCCGCCGGACTCGCCAGACCCGGGGGCCCGAGCCCGGCCGACAGGGCCATCGGCCGGTCCACGTGACCAGCTGTCCGCCCGGCGAAGAGCGCGGCGGCCATGGGTGAGCGACAGATGTTGGCGGTGCAGACGAAGAGGGTGAGAACAATCCACTCTACCGTTGGCCCGGCCACACCCTGCGACTACGATCCGGTGATCGCTCGCGCCCTCACGTCTCGCCCCCCGGTGGCGCTCGTCCACGACTACCTCACCCAACGTGGGGGTGCCGAGCGTGTCGTACTCACGCTGACCCGGGCCTACCCCGGAGCGGACCTCTACACGTCCCTCTTCGATCCCGACGCGACGTTCCCCGGATTCGACCGCGCCCGGGTGCGCACCCTCCCCCTCGACCACCTGCGCGTCCTTCGCCGTCACCACCGCCTCGCACTGCCGGCCCTCGCCCCGGCGTTCTCGCGATTGCACGTCGACGCGGACGTGACGATCTGCTCCTCGAGTGGCTGGGCGCACGGAGCGCACGTGTCGGGTGCGAAGGTCGTCTACTGCCACAACCCGGCGCGCTGGCTGTACCAGACCGACCAGTACGACCGGGGTGGATCACCACTCGCGGGTGCCGCCCTGGCGCTGCTGCGCCCCTCCCTCCGGCGATGGGACCGGGCCGCCGCCGCCACCGCCGACCGCTACCTGGTGAATTCGCGGGCCGTGCGGACACGGGTGTCCGACATCTACGGCATCGACGCCCAGGTCGTGCATCCGCCCGTCGACATCGACGTCGCCGGCCACCGGAGGGCACCCCCGGGCATCGAGCCGGGCTTCGTCCTGTGCGTCTCGCGCCTGATGGCCTACAAGAACGTGGACCGGATCATCGAGGCGTTCGACCTCCTCGCGGACGAACGCCTGGTCATCGTGGGGGTCGGCCCCCAGCTCGCCGAGCTGCGCAGCCGTGCACCCCGCAACGTCACCTTCCTCGGCCAGGTGGAGGACCGGGAACTGCGCTGGCTCTACCGGGCGGCGGTCGGCCTCGTGGCGGCCTCGTACGAGGACTTCGGGCTCACCCCGATCGAGGCGGCGGCGTTCGGCCGTCCGACGGCGGCCCTGCGCTGGGGGGGATTCCTCGACACCATCGTGGAGGGATCCACCGGCGTGTTCTTCGACCGGCCGGAGGCAGGGGCCATCGCCGACGCCGTGGAGGCCCTGTCGTCGGCGACGTGGTCCGAGGAGTCCCTCGTCGCCCACGCCCGTCGCTTCAGCACCGAACGCTTCCTCGCAGAGGTGCAAGGCGTCGTGGACGCGGTGCGGTGACGCTCTGCACGCCGCCACTGCCGACCGGTCCGCCGACGATCAGGAGGCGCCCCGGCCCTTGAACATCGAAGCAGGAGTCCTCCACATGATCTGCATGTCCCACCAGAACGACCACGAGGCCACGTAGAGGTAGTCGAGGCGACAGAGTTCGAGATGGGACAGCTCGTTGCGACCCGACACCTGCCAGAGCCCGGTCATCCCCGGACGTGCCTCGAACCGCTTGCGGGCCCACCCCGTGATCTCGGCCGCCTCCGAGACGACGAACGGCCGCGGCCCCACGAGGGACATGTCCCCCCGCCAGACGTTGATGAGCTGGGGGAGTTCGTCGAGGCTCGTGCGCCGGAGGAATCGTCCCGGACCGGTGATGCGGGGGTCGTCGCCCATCTTGAACAGTGGGCCGTCGACCTCGTTGAGATGGAGGAGTTCGCTCTTGCGTTCCTCGGCATCCTCGTACATCGTGCGGAACTTCAGCACCTGGAACGGGACCTCGTCCCGCCCCGTCCGGCTCTGGCGGAAGAACACCGGGCCATGGCTCGTCCGCTTGATCACGACCGCCATCACGGCGAACGCCGGCGACAGCACCAACAGGATGAGGGAGGACAGGACCAGGTCGAACGAACGTTTGAGGAACCGGGCCCCGAGGGACAGCGACGCGGGAGCCATGTCGATCATCGGCAGTCCGGACAGGTCCTCGATGCGCGAATGTCCGGTGATCAGCTCGTAGTAGCGCGGGACGATGGATACGGCGACATTGCCGGACAGCGCCTTCAGCATCTCCGTCGTGCGTTCCGGATGGGTCCGCGAGAAGCACACGACCACCCGGGCCACGTCGTAGCGCCGGCACAGATCCGGGAGGTCGCCCAGCTCACCCAGGACGTCGCCCCGGCCGAGCGGGTTGTCGTCGACGAACCCGACGAAGCGGACACTCGTGTGGGCCCGCAGGTGACTCGCCACCGTCTCCGCCAACTTCCCCGTCCCCACCACTATCACCGGGACGGGTCCGACCGAGGAGCGCCCGAGCAGCCAGAACGAGACGGTCCGGGCCACCGGGACGGCGACCATGGCCACCAGGCACATCGCGAGGATCTTGCCGACGCTGATGTCGTGGAAGTTGAAGTTCCGGTCCGCCACGTAACCCACGATGGCGACGAGGAAGCCACTGACCATCAGCGCGTGCAGGATGTTGCGCAGGTCGGAGAAGACGCTCAGGGAGATGCGGCGGGCGGCACCGCTGTACATGCCGTAGAGGGCGAAGACGGCCACGAAGAGGGGGACGACGCACAGGTTGAACACGATGATGGTGCCCGTCCCGTGTGCGGAGGGGTCGGTGCGCGTCGTCACCGCGGCGACGAGGACCGGACCGAGGACGGCGGCGGTGGCGAAGCCGACGACATCGGCCAGGAGCAGCCGCCGGAGCATGTGGCGACGGACCCGGGTGGCTCCCTCGGCGCGGCCGTGCGAGCCGGTGCCGCCGTCGCCCAAAACCTCCTGCACAACGGCGTCGGCCCGGTAGGCGGTGAGTCGCTCTGCCCCATGTTCGCGAATCGCCATCAGGACCGGACTGCCCTTTCGTGGACCGGAAGGCAGGCGAACCGGCGTTGACCCGTTCAACCGACCTGCGGTTGTTCAACCGACCTGTAGCCCTGCCTGCCCTTTTGCGCCTCTTCTGATTCTGATGGTACGTGCCGAGGTGTCACCGGCACAAGGGAGCAGCAGGTGTTTCGCCTGGGATTTCGTCGACCCGGCGATCGACCAGCGACCCCGTTCATCGACATCCGCCGCCGCGGGCCGCCGCCCTCGTGGGCGATGGCGGCCATGCGTCCCGCCACGTCACCCGCCCGGGTCATGATCACGTCGTCGCCCGCCGCCATCGGCCCGTCAGCCTCCCGTCGTCTCGAGTACGCCCGCACGGATCGCGGCGACCGACTCGAAGGTGGACTTCGTCAACATCTTCTCGGGGAACTCGAAATCGAAGGCGTCCTCGAGGGCGAGCATGACGTTCACGCTGGCATGGGACGTCATGCCGGCGCCGAACAGGTCGGTGTCGTCCGTCAGCGATTCCACCGGGACGGCGAGGCGCGCGTGCTCGGCGAGCACCAGGCGGATCGTCTCGTCTACCGTCACCCTGCTCTCCATTCTCGTGCAGCACACCATCCGACGACCACGGCTCCGGCCACCGCCGCCTCGTGGGTCAGGCTCACGGACAGCTCGTCGATGCCCGCCTGGACGGCCAGCTCGGCCGCCCGACCCGACAGGCGGATCTCGCACCAACCTCCGGCTGTCCGGTGCACTTCAATCGTACGCCAGTCGAGTTGCATTCCGACAGGTCTGAGTACCTTCATCACCGCTTCCTTGGCGGCGAACCGTGCGGCCAGGGAGTCGACGGCCAACTCCTCCGGAGCCCCGACCTCCACGGACATCCGGCAGGTCTCGATCTCGTGCGGTGTGTAGATGCGCGTCAGGTAGCGGTCGCCGAAGCGCTGCACGGAGTCGGCGACATCGTCGATCGACACGAGGTCGAGGCCCACCCGCAGCGAACCGCGAGGACTCACGAACCCACCCGCTCCGTGGATGTCCCCGTCGACCGCAGTACCGATCGGTAGACGGCACGGTACTCGTCGGCGATGCGGGGCCAACCGAAGGAGAGGACCCGCTGTCGGCCTGCTGCGGCGACGGAGCCACGGAGTCCGTCGTCGTCGAGCACGCGCCCCAGTACGGCGGCGACGGCGGCCGTGTCGAACGGGTCGACGAGCAGGCCGTCCACCCCGTCGCGGACGAACTCGGGCGGTCCACCGCGGTCGGTGGCAACGACCACCGTCCCCGCCCGCCAGGCCTCGAGGACCACGATGCCGAACGGCTCGAGTCGGCTCGGCATGACGAAGACGCGGGCACCGGCCATGGCGGCGGCCACCTGCTCCCTCGACAGCCGGCCCACGAAGTGGACCCGGTCGGCGATTCCCGCCTCTTCGGCCTGGGTCCGGAGCGTCTCGAGCGCGCTGCCGGTGCCGGCGATCACCAGGTCCGCCGTGCGCTGGCCCGGGTCCATGGCGGCGTAGCCGGCGAGCAGGAGGTCGAAGCCCTTCTTGGGCACCACCCGGCCGAGCGCCAGGACGTAGGGCACCTCGCCGATCGGCGCCGGAAGGGCCACCGCGGAGGCACCCTCGACCGGGGTGTCGAGAGTCACGCCGTTGAAGATCACCGAGCCGCGCCCCCGGGCCAGCCCGAACCGGGCGACGGCGTCATCGAGGGCGAAGTCCGAGCAGGCCGTCACGGCGGCGGCGGTTCGGATCCCCGCCCGCAACGAGGTACGGAGCACCTGGGAGACCTCGAACGCATCGAAGTCGTCCATCACGGTCTCGCCATGGAGGGTGATCACGAGCGGCACCCGGCTGATCCGCGCCAACGCCGTCGCGTAGGTGCCGTTCGGGCCGAAGCACTGCACATGGAGCACATCGGGTCGGAACGACGCCACCGCCCGCCGCAGACCCCGCAGGGTCCGCCAACCCGTCGTGGCGGCGTGGGAGACCGCAGCCACCCGGGAGGCCGGCAACGGCATCGGGAACCGCCGCACGACGAGGCCGTCGCGCACCTCGACCGTCTCGGGATCGTGATCGTCGGGCAGGCCGGTCCACACCTCGACCTGGTCGCCACCGGACTCCAGCGCCAGGGCCAGATGCCGCGTCATCTCCTCCACGCCCCCCACCGACGGGGGGTAGGCACTCGGCAGCAGGGCGATCCTCATCCCACTCGCCCCACCGTCGGACGGTCCACCGGGTGGTGGTCTGCGCCGGCCCGGCGCCGGTCGGACGGAGCGGTACATGGCTCGGGTTGATGGACGGTCGTCATCACGATGATCCTACGGAACGCTGGGGTCGAGCCAGGGACGCACCGCGTCGAGCACCGCGCCCGAGGGTGGTGGGGCGAGCGAACTCCACGCGCCCACACCCGGTGACCAGTAGTCGGAGAAGGCGGCGGCGTACCAACCGGACAGGTAGCCCTGCTCGGCGCAGTCGCACTGCGGCGCCCAACTCGCCGGGTGCACGCCGAGGATGGCGGCGACCTGGTCATGGCCACCCCGGGGTTCCACGTAGGCGGCGTCGACTTCGTGTCCGATCTCGAAGGCGGTGATGCCGGCCAGCTGATCGACGGTCTCCCCCGGGAACACGTAGAGGCTCGAGACACCGCCGGTCTGGCCCCAGGTGAACACGGTGTTGCCGTAGAACCCGGCGGACGGTGCGTCGCCGATCGGCAGGAAGCGGATGGAGTAGCCGGGGATCGCCTGCCACGGAAACCGGACCAGGGCCAGTGCCGCGGCCCCCATCGCCTCGGGCGACGATGGGTCCGCCGGTGGGGCCACGCTCACAGGTGCGGCGGCTGGAGCCGTGGTCGGTACCGTGGCCGGTGTCGTGGTCGTGGTCGTGGCCGTGACCGGCGGAGCGACGCTCACGGGAACGACGGCCGGAGCCGTGGCCGGAGGAGTGTGCGCCACCGGCGGAGCCGGGGTGACGGCGCGGGACCCCGACGACGGGGCCGCCGACCGGGCTCGTCCGGCCGGGAGTCCGGACACCGGGGCGCGGACCGGGCGCGTCGCCGCCGACGACCCCTGGGTGGCGAACGTGAGCCGGCCGGAGAGCACCAGGGCGACGGACACCAAGGTGATCGCCACGGCCACGGCGAGGAGGACCTCGATCCGCAGGAGGGGCTGCCGGAGGACGTGGAGTCTCCGGGCCACGGAGGCACGCCGTCCTGGGCGGCGACGATCCGGCCCGAAGTAGGCGTCGGTCAGCACCAGGGGGGAGTGGACGAGATCGGCCAGTCCGTCCACGTCGTCCGGCGTCAACGACGGGGCGGGGGGGATCAGAACCGTCAGCGCTTGGCGGTGCCGTCCCTCCGAACTCCCACCCGGAGCGTCCGTGTCGATGGACTCGGAGATCCACTCCCCCGTAGGGACAGGTTCACGCGAACGTTGCCCGTGCACGGTGTCCGACGACATGGCGACACTCAGCCCGCGGGGGTGGCGGTCGGACCCGCGCCGGCGGACGGTGGCGTCCCGACGGAGGGATCGATGCCTCGGACCACCGCCCCGGCGCCGACGACGGCATCCTCAGGATCGACGGGACGTCCTGTCGCCACCAGTCCTGCTACCCCGCGTGAGGGGTCGGTTCCGTTCTCGGGCATCAGCGGACCATCGGCACAATCGGGTCCCGTCTGTAATCACCCCGACGTCCGGAGTCACCCCGACCGTGGGTACCGACGTGGGTCGACCCGCGGCGCCGTCAACGCGAGGTGGGAGCCGACGATGGTCGGGACACCCGCCGTGGATGACGGGTGCGGCGCGCGACCCGGACCACGCCTCAGTGGGTGATGGCCGCCCGCAACCGGTCGGTCCGGGACGTGCGCCTGCGGTTGCCGGCGGCCTCGGCCAGGAGATCGGGAACCCGTTCCCCCCCGGGATCGGAGTCGGCCATACCGAGGGACATCCCGGCGATCACGAAGGGCACGATCGAGTGCGCACCGATCCAGAAGATGTCGAAGAGCCCGTCGACGTAGTGGGCCAGCAACACGACGAGTCCGAGTGTCCCGTAGATTCTCGGCAGCGCAATCAACGACCGCATGGTCACGATCACCAGGAAGAAGAAGGCGATGGACCCGATCAGCCCCGTGGACGCCAGGTTGTCGACGAGTGAATTGGGCGGTGCGGTCACCGACAGGTATTGCGGAAGGTTGTAGAACCGCAAGCCCAGTCCGAGGACCGGACTGGTGTGCCACACGCTGATGGCTGCGTTGAGCTGACCGAGCCGGATGGCCACCGAGTTGAACTGGGGATTGTTCTGGAAGGCCACGACGAAGCTGTAGTAGACGATGGACAGGATGGGCACGGCGAGGAAGACGATCATCTTCACCCGACTCCGGACGTCCGAGTTCAGCAGGGCGGCCGCCCCGAGGGCCACCACGACCAGGATGGCGGCCTGGCGCGACTGGCTCGCCAGTAGGCCGAGCAGGCAGACCACCTCGATCACCCGTGATTCCACCTTGGCGATGCGCACCCACGGCGGGTTCAGATGGGCCAGGACGATGGCGACCCACATGACACCTCCGATGGCGTTCTTCTGGTACTCGCCCCACTGTGCCGGTTGGAACCCCAGGGAGACCGATTGCTCCAGGGCGACAAGGGCGAGTACGCCGGCACCCCACAGGTAGAGGCGGATGGCCTGGCGGGCCCGACCGTGGAAGGCCACGACCCATCCGACCAGGGCGCTCCCGGCCAGGTACGAGAACCGGTGGAACCACTCGATGACGTCCCCGCGGAACGGATGGGCCACCACGACCAGCACGAGTACCGCCTCGTACCAGACGATGCCGCGGAGGAACCGCTTGAGGTGACGCGCCCGGGACCACTCGACGTGGAACAGGCAGACGAACGCGCCCACGAAGGCCACGAGATCGGCCACACTGAGGTTGGTGCCCGAGCCCCCGATCCGTTGGACCAGGATGCCGGCGGGCAGCACGACGACGGCCACGAGGATCGGATCAGCCACGAAGATGCCGAAGGCCAGCACGAGGACGGCGATGGCCAGACCGGCCAGACCGTTGACCGCCGCGGCCACGCCTGCAGCTCCGGCGAGACCGGCGACGGCCAGCCAACTTGCTGTCGGACCGGCCAGGCGGTCCCATCCGGCACCCGCGGGGAACCGACGGGCGCGCCCCCGAACGCTCGTCGGGCTCATCGTTGCATCGGCGGAACGGTCATGGGGCCTCGGGGCGACTCGGTGGGACCACTTGGAGCGACGGGTCCATCGTACCGGCCACCCGGTCGGGCGCCGTGGCTCGCAGAAGCCGTCGCTGCGGGGTACATCGGCAGATCACAACTGCATCTCAAGGTCTTCCGTGCTTCTGACGACGTTACAGGAGACCCGGTCGACATCCCCGGTGCGGCGAATGTCGCACCCGATCGGAGGCACCCGGCAGAGGGACCGACCCCGAGACATGCCCAGCGACGTACCCCGAGACAAGGACAACCACGCGTGGATACTGCAGTCGAATCGTGCAGGGTGGAGGGCGTGATGACTCCATTGCCTCCGCTCGGCTCGTCGCTCGTGGTCTGCTCCCTCGAACCGTGGAGCGCGGTCCGCCGTCGCATCCGCATCCTCGTCGACGAGTTGGTGGGGCGCGATCCGTCCCTGCAGGTCCTCTATGTCGCACCGGCCGTCGACATCCCCTTCGAACTGCTCAACAGACGCCGGGGCGCCCTCGCCGGCCCCCGCCTCGAGCAGGTGCATCCCCAGGTGCACGTCCTGCGACCCCGCAAGTGGCTGCCGCGGTCGCTCGGACCCTTCGCCGACCGCTCGCTCGGTCGTCAGGTCGACCGGACCGCGACCGGGCTCGGACTCCACGAACCGCTGATGTGGATCAACGACGCGTCCTACGCCCGCTTCGCGTTGTCGACGGGATGGCCGGTGCTGTACGACATCACCGATGACTGGCTGCTCGCCCCCGGGACCGAACGCCAGACCAACCGCCTGCGCGCCGACGACACGGTGCTGCTCGATCGGAGCGACGCCGTCGTCGTGTGCTCACCCGACCTCGCCCGGACGCGGGGCGGCCGACGGGAGGTGGACCTCATTCCCAACGGGGTCGACCTCGAGCTGTTCCGGACGCCACAGGACCGGCCCGCCGAACTGCCGGCTCCACCGGTGGCCGTCTACGTGGGGACCCTCCACGAGGAGCGGGTCGACGTCGAGCTCCTCGTCCGCCTGGCGACGGCCCGACCGGACGTGTCCATCGCCGTGGTGGGCCCGGACAGCCTCGGTTCGTCGGCCCACCGTGCGCTGGCCGTCGCCCCCAACATCCACCTCCTCGGCCCCGTGGACTACCGGCGGGTGCCCGGCTTCCTCCAGCACGCCGACGTGGTCATCATCCCCCACCTGGTCAATCGGTTCACCGAGAGCCTGGACCCGATCAAGGCCTACGAGTGCATCGCCGCGGGACGGCCCACCGTGTCGACCCCGGTGGCCGGGTTCCGCGATCTCGGCGACCCTGTCGTCATCACCGGACCCGGGGAATTCGTCGCTGTGGTCTCCGCCACCCTCGACGCGGCCGGGCCGCCCCGCGTGCCGTCAGGGATGACCGACGTCCCCACCTGGCATCAGCGGGCCGACGCCCTACTGGCCGTGATGCAGCGGGCGCGATCGCGCCCCCGGGGGACACCATGATGACCCGCACCCCGCCCGGGACGGTCGCTTTCCTCGGGGTGACGCCCCCGTATCCTGGTTCCTACCCCCACCCTCCGAAGGAGAGACGACGGTGACCTTCCAGCAGATGCTCAAGATTCTCTGGACCCGCAAGCTGACGATCGCCGTCAGTGTGGTCGTCTGCGTCGTTGCCGCGCTCGGCTACTCGCACGTGACCAAGCCGTCCTACCAGTCCAGTGCCCTGGTCGAGGTCAGTACGTCCAGTTCGAGCGGGTCCGCCGGGGCAGCTTCGTCGCTCACGCTCCCCGACCCCGTTCAGGAGCTGTCCAGCTCCGCGGTCCAGGATGCGGCGGCCAAGATCCTCGGGGTCGGCAATGCAACGTCCATCGGAGGGTCGGTGACCGGCACCGAAGATACGACGACGGGGTCGTTGACCATCACCGGCACGGCGTCGACCCCCGCAGGCGCCGAGGCGGTGACCTCGGCCTACGCCCAGGCCTTCGTCGACCAGATCCACGTACTCGCCACCGCACAGATCGCCAAGTACCAGGCGGCCATCGACCAGACCAACGCCAAGATCGCCGCGCTGCAGGCCCAGCAGGTGGCCGTCACCGCACCGACCGCAGCCGCCGTCAACGGCCTGATCAACGCCCAGGTGACCGCCCTGACCGGGACCCTCAGCACCCTGTCGTCCGCCCAGCAGGCGATCCAGTTCGGTGATCCGTACGCCAGAGTCTCGGTACCTGCCTCACCCGGCGCCCCGACCGGGATCAGCCAGTCCAAGTTGGCGGCGATCGGCCTCCTGGCGGGCCTCCTCGTCGGAGCGGGTATCGCCTTCGTGCGGGACCAGTTCGACGACAGCCTCCACTTCAGTCCCGACATCGATTCCGTCATCGACGGTCCCCTGCTCGGCGAGCTGCCCGAGGACTCCGAGGTGAAGCGGGGCAACGTGACGATCGCCCTGGTCCAGGCCCCCCAGTCCCCCCTGGCCGAGGCCGTGCGGAACCTGCGTACGAGCATGAGGGTCCTCCTGGTGGAGCACCAGAGCCCCATCGTCACCATCACCAGCCCCGAGCCGGGCGACGGCAAGACGTTCGTCACCGCCAACCTCGCCGCCTCGTGGGCGCTGACGGGCAGCCGGGTCATCGTGGTCTCGGCCGACTTCCGGCGCCCACGCCTGGAGGAGGTCTTCGGACTCGACGTGGCCGGTCGCCCGGGGTTCTCCGATCTCATCAAGGCGAACTGGAAGAAGTCCGAACCCGGCGAGTTGAACATCGACCCCCTGGAAGCGTCACGGATCGAAGCCTCCCGTGCGCGTGGCTACAGCGACGAGGCACGTGAGTCCCGACGTCGGTTCCACGACGCCGTGGAGGACACGGCGGTGAGCGCCCACCTGCTGGAGACGGGCATCGACGGGCTGCGCCTGCTCCCGGTCGGCATCCATCGTGACAACCCCAGCGAACTGTTCGACAGCCCGGGCATGCAGCCCGTGCTCGATCAGCTCCACGTCCTGGCCGACATCATCCTGCTCGACACGCCGCCGGTCCTGGCCGCCCCCGATACGGCGATCCTCGGCCGTGGCACCCAGGGGGCGGTCATCGTCGCGTCCGAGGGCCGCACCGACCGGGTCGACCTCGAGCGGACCGCCCATCGCCTCGAGTCCACGGGATGCCGTGTCGTCGGACTGGTCCTCAACCACGTCCGCCGCCCGGCGGCAGACCGCTACCAGGCCTACACCTACCAGCGATGAGTTCCGCGTCGACGGCGCCCGCTCCGTCGCGCGGAGAGGGGCCGCTCGTGGTCGTGGTGGCCTTCCATGCTCCCGAGCTCCTGGACCACTGCCTGGGCGAGCTCGGACCGGACCTCGACGTCGTGGTCGTCGACAACTCGTCCGACGCACAGGTGGCCGGGGTGGCGTCCCGACACGCCGCGTCCTACTTCGATCCCGGACACAATCTGGGGTTCGCCGGCGGAGTGAACCTCGGGTGTGCGCGCCGCGGGGAACGCGACGTGCTGCTGCTCAACCCGGACGCCACCATCACACCGGCCGGGGTGGAGGTCCTGCACGCCAGGCTGCGGGCCGGCCTGCGAGTGGCGGCGGTCGCCCCCCGTCAGCACGACCCCGACCATCTCGAGGACGCCCGGGTGGACTGGCCGTTCCCCACGCCGACGGGTGCCTGGATCGAGGCCGTGGGCCTCGGCCGGCTCCGTCGCGCTCCGGACTTCCTGATCGGCTCGGTCCTCCTCCTCTCCGGGGCGGCACTCGACGACGTCGGGGGGTTCGACCAGGACTTCTTCCTCTATGCCGAAGAGACCGACTGGCAACGACGGGCCGCCGATCGCGGCTGGCGGGTGGCGGTGTGCGACGGCGTGGTGGCCACCCATGTCGGCGCCGGCACCGGAGGTGACCCGGTGGCCCGGGAGACCCACTTCCAGGCCTCGCACGAGCGCTACGTGCGCAAGCACCATGGCGACCTCGGCTGGTGGTCCTACCGGTCGGCGACCCTCGCCGGTGCATGGGGCCGCTCCCTCGTGCTCACGGGGCAGCGCCGCCGGGATGCGGTACTCCGGTCGAGGCTCCTCCGAGTCGGACCGCTGCGGGCCGAACGGTCGCTGGACCGGACCGGCCTCCGGGTGGTCCACGTCGTCGTCACCGACAACTTCGCCGGTGTGGAACGGTACATCTGCCAGGTGGCCAACGGCCTGGCCGCCCGGGGCCACGAGGTGGAGGTCATCGGCGGCGAGCCGGACCGGATGGCGGCGGAGCTCTCCTCCTCCGTGGCCCACCGTCCCGCGGGCACCCTACCGAGGGCCACGCTCGCACTGGCGGCCGCCCGGGGGGCGGACGTGGTCCATGTGCACATGACGGCGGCCGAGGCCAGCGCCTTCCTGGCCCGACCGGTCGACCGGGCGCCCATCGTGGCCACGCGTCACTTCGCCGCGGACCGTGGATCGTCCCCGGTCCGACGCGCCTCCGCCCGCGTGGTCGGCCGGGCCATCGCGGTCGACGTCGCCATCAGTGAGTTCGTGGCCCGCAGCGTCACGGGACCGACCACGCTGATCCCGAACGGTGTCGTCGCTCACCCGCAGGCCGATCTGACGTCCACCGTGGTCGTGATGCTCCAGCGACTCGACCACGAGAAGCAACCCGACGTCGGCATCCGGGCCTGGGCCCACAGCGGCCTCGCCGACCGGAACTGGAAGCTGGTCGTCGCCGGCGACGGTGTCCTCCGACCGGACCTCGAGGCACTCGTCGAGCGGCTCGGCTGCGGCGACAGTGTGGAGTTCCTCGGCCAGGTGGCCGACACCGACGCGCTGCTGGCCGGAGCATCGGTGCTCCTGGCACCGTGCGCAGTTGACGCGTTCGGCCTGTCGGTCGTCGAGGCCATGTCGCACGGGCTGGCCGTCGTCGCGGCCGCAGGAGGTGCACACGTCGAGACGGTGGGCGACGCCGGGATCCTGTTCCCGCCGGGCGACGCGGACGCCGCCGGCGCCTCGCTCCTGCAAATCGGCACCGATCCGGCACTCCTCCACTCGACCGGCGCCGCCCTCCGGGAGCGCCAGCGGGAGCGGTTCTCCCTCGGACTCCACCTGGACCGGCTCGAGTCGCTCTACCGGTCGGTGGTCGCCGGTCGCCCCTGACCGGCGGCGGCGTCGACCCGAGCGTCACCCGTCGGACCGGTTCCGTCCGGACCGGTTCCGGTGGCTCAGGCCCGGCGGGACGTGCGCGCGTAGAGTTCGTAGTGACCGTCGACCACACTCCCCCACGAGAAGCGGTCCACGGTGTCGAGTCCGACCCGTCGTAGGCGTTCCCACAGCTGCGGCTCGTCGAGGACGCGAGCCAACGCATCAGCCAGAGCGCGGGGATCCCCCGGGGGCACCAGCAATCCGGCGTCGCCCACCACCTCCGGCAGCGCACCACTGGCACTGGCCACCACGGGGACTCCTGACGCCTGGGCCTCGGCGGCGACCCGGCCGAACTGCTCGAGCCAACCGGGGACCGCGACCGAGGGAACGGCGAGCACGTCGAACCGGGGGAACACCGAGGGGAGCTTCCCTTCGTCGACGAAGCCGTGAAACGTCACCCGCCCGGCGACCCCGAGCTCGTCGGCAAGGGCGACGAGGATGTCCGACTCCGGTCCGGCGCCGTAGACGTCGACGTCCAGGCGGTCGTCGAGCGCGACGGCCCGCAGCAGCACGTCCACCCCCTTGTGGGGGATCAGCCGGCCCACGAACCCGACCCGCAGACGCCCGGAGGGCGCCGGGCGCTCCGTCGGGGCGAAGCGCCCGGTGTCGACGCCGAGCGGCAGGTACGCCAGTTCGCCCGTCAACCCCTTGCGGCGCAGGATCTGACCGGCCTCGGTGTTGCACACGTAGGCACCGGCCGCCCCCCGGAGCGACCAGCGTTCGAGCCACCGGAACGGCACGGGGTAGCGCTTGTCGATGTTCTGGGCCGAGTAGAGCAGGAACGGGGTGTGCCGCGCCCGGAGCCATCGCAGGACCAGCAGTTCGGCGACCGCCAGACTGCAGGGCTCCTCGTGCATGTCGATGAGGTCCCACGCTCCTTCACCGAGGAGCCGCCACAGCGGTCGGGGGTCGAAGACGAAGAGGTTGGGATGGCGACCGATCGTGCGCACCGGTACCACGAAGTCGTCCCCGGCCGGAGCGTAGGTGACCAGGGCACCACCCTCCTCCCAGGCGGCCGAGGTGGCCAGGGTGACATCGACCCCGGCCCGTAGGAGCAGGCGCTCCCGCGCCCGCCATGAGTCCACGACGGCACTGTGCGAGAACCGCAGGACCCGCAGTCCGCCGGGATCAGGTCTGGGCCCGGTGTCCGATGCCGCACTCGTCACCGCAGGCACCGTACCAGCCAGACCATCCGATCGACCTGGACGGTCGCGGTGCCCGCCAGGACGGGGTCGTGCAACCGATCGACAGAGCATCCGTTCTGCAACTGAAGTTGCCGGCCGTTCCGCCGATGAGTCGGTATGGGCTTGGTAGGGGCGTTGGCAGTGTTCGTTCGAGTGAGGCGGGTGGCGATCCTCGCCATCGCAGCGCTCACGGCCCTGCTCACCGTCGCGGTCCCGGTGGGCGGTCCGGCCCACGCCGCCGCTCCGTCACCGCAGATCCCGGGTAGCCCCACCGCTCCCACGGCGGCCGAGGTCAGCCCGATCTGCACGACGGCGACCCCGGCCAGTGTGCTCGGTCCGGCGTCGAACACCCCGGCCAATCCGGTGACGAAGTTGGTCACCCCGGCCGGTGGAGTCGCCGGGTTCGCCGCGACCGCCTCCGACCTCTACGTGGACACCGGGAGCACACTCGTCACCTACACACTGGCCGGTGCCCAGGTGAGCGCCTTCACCCTGCCGGCCGACGTCGTCGGTGGCAACGTGGTGTCCGAGCCGGTGGTCGACCCGTCGGGCAACATCTACCTGTCCTCCTACTACGGCATGGCGGTCGACAAGTTCTCCCCCTCGGGCGCCCTGCTGTGGTCAGTCGACCCGATGAACGGCAATCCGGAGGCCCTGTTCGCGGTCGGCTCCGGAGCGAGCTGGAAACTGGTGACCAGCATCGTCCAGAACACCGCGTCCAGCCTGGTGGTCGATCCGTCGGACGGTTCGGTCAGCGGCTCGTTCCCCCTCTACGCGAACTCCAGCGACTTCGTCACGCAGGAGACGGGCGGGAACCTCCTGGTTTCGGCCAACGGGTATGTGGAGACGGTCAGTCCGACCGGGCACGTCCTGTCCACGTTCGGCGCGCCGAACATCGAGGGGAACGGCACCCACACCGGCTCCGGCACGCAGTTCTACTACCCGGGTCAGGCCGTCCAGGGGCCCGACGGCACCATCTACGCGGCGGACCCGCCCTACACGATCGAGGCCACCGCACCCGACGGCATCCTCGAGGGATCGTCGACCCTGGGCGGCGGACTGGCCTTCGGTGGGTGGGGTCTCGCCCTGGTCGGCTCCACGTTCTACTTCCAGAGCGGAGCCCCTTACAACGACTCGGCGGACGCCATCTCCACCTTCTCGCTGGCCGATCTCCAGTCCTTCCTGACCTCCGTCCAGCCGCCCTCGGACAGCCTCGGCTGGGGGGCCGGACTCGCCACACCGGCCATCGGCAACTACTTCGGGCCGGGCACGACACCGACGGTGGACGCCACGTTCGACCCCTGGTGGACTTCCCTGGCCGGCTCCCTGCGGCTGTCCTACTCGGTCGAGAACCAGGCGTCGCTGACCGCAGAGACGGTGCCGGCCGCGACGACCATCCCCCTCCCGACCACCGCCGCCGCACTGGGGGACATCCCCCTAGCCCTGCCGGCGGCGGACACGGCACCGGGTCCGTACGAGGTGCAGGCCACGTTGCTCGACACGGCCACCACGCCTCCGACGACGCTCGGTACCACCTGCCTGCCCTACACGGTCGGGGCCACCGGCGACCGTCTCGACCTGGGCACGCTCCCCGCCGGCTCCGGCTGGGGTGGGCCCACCGACCCCCGCGGCGTCGCCCTCAACGCCCAGCTCGGACTGGACAGCCTCCGATCGGGTCAGGTCATCGACTGGACGTCGTTCCTGCCCGACTGCAACGCGAGCGCCCCGACGGCCGCCACCTGTGGAGCATCCGCCCTGAACTTCGCCTCCGCATCCACCGATCCCTACAAGGCCGCCTACCTGGCCGACCAGGACCACATCAACTACTGGATCCAGGTCAGTGGCGGCGAGAGCATGGCGATGGCGCTGGTGAACAGCGGCCTGTGGCAGGGCGACATCGCCGCACTGGTGGCGCACTTCGCCACCGTTCCGGCGGGCTGCGGGGCCTGCGCACCGGTGACCAAGTGGGAGCCGTGGAACGAGTCGAACAACACGGGTTGGGGCAACGGCGGCACCTACGCCACCTCGGTCCTGAAGCCCTTCTACGCAGCCGTCAAGTCCGTCCAGCCCGGCGCGGCATCGACGGTCATCGGCGGATCGACGCTCGGGCCCTCGGTCGGCTGGTGGCAGCAGCTGATCGCCGCCGGAGGCCTGGCCTGGATGGATGTCGCCGCCATCCATCCCTACACCGGGTCCAACGACGCCTACGAAGAGGACGGGACGCCGACCCAGGTGCGACAGCTGCAGGCCCTCCTCGGCGGAAAGCCCCTCTGGTTCACCGAGATCGGCTGGTGGAGCAACGGGGATTACAACTTCCTGGGTCAGGCCAACGACGTCGCACGTTCCATGATCTGGCAGAAGGTGCTCGGCGTGGCGGCGCAGAACTACTTCTTCGATGAAGGCGGCTGGGGGAACGACGGGGTGAGCTTCTCGCTCATCCAGAGCAGCTCTTCCGTGGACTACGTCAAGCCGGCGGCACTGGCCACCATGGCGACCTCGCAACAGCTTGCCGGTCGGGCCTACCAGGCGATGCCCTCGACCGGGATCCCCCAGGGTTACCGGGCCGACTTCGGCCCCGTCCCCGGCGGCACCACCGACCTCGCGGCCTTGTGGACCGACGGTGTGGCGGAGCAGGCGGCGGTCACCCTCACGTCGCCGTCCGGCACGCCAGGTCCGATGACGGTCACCTCCGAGTTCGGTTCCTCCACCACCGTCCAGGCCGCATCCGGCGTCACCTACCGACTCCCGGTCTCGGACCAGGTCGACTACCTCACCTATCCCTCCGGTGACACCCTGACCATCGGACCCACCGAGTCCTTCGGTACCGACCTCGCCTCCTCGGCGGCCCAGGCCACGGCGACGGCGACGAGCGGGAACGCTTCTGCGGCGATCGCCGGCCTCCCGGTCGGCTACGGGCAGGGCTGGACCTCGGGTGCAGGGGACACGACACCCGCGCTGACCGTCACGCTCGCCCGGGCATCCACGCTCGACCGGGTGATCGTGGACACGCAGTCGGCCGGGTCGACGGCGACCAGTGTCCGCAACTACACCCTGTCCGCCAACGAACCGGGAAGCGGTTGGGTCACCGTGGCCACCGAGACCGGTCAGTACCGAAATCACGAGGAACTCCTCTCCTTCGCACCGCTGGTGGCCACCCAGCTCAAGATCTCGGTGAGCGAGGTGAACTTCGGCGGCTACTACGGCGGCGGCATCCCTCCGTGGTGGAGCGCGTCCACCCCGGCCCCGGCGTTCATCCACGCGATCCAGGCCTACGCGGGATCGGGCGGCCCGGCCGTCGTGGACGGCTCCGCGCTGCCCGACCTGCTCGGTGGCGGGAGCGGGGGTCCCCCACCGCCGACCACTACGACGACCACGACGACGACGACGGAGCCGCCCACGACCACGACGACCACGTCCACCACGGTGCCGTCCACGACCACGACCACCACGGTGCCGTCCACGACGACGACGACGACGGTGCCGTCCACGACCACGACGACGACTACCACGGTTCCCGCGCCCCCGATCGGCCGGAAGCCACTCGCGGGTTCGGGCGGTCAGGGCCCGGGCAGCCAACTCACGGGCTACTGGCTCACCACGGCGAACGGCGGAATCTACGCCTTCGGGCAGGTACCGGCCCTCGGCTCACCTGTCGGATTCGGCCTCAATCGCCCGGTGGTCGGCATGACCCCGAGCCCGGACAAGAAGGGGTACTGGATCGCGTCGTCGGACGGCGGGATCTTCAACTTCGGTGACGCTGGCTTCTACGGCTCAGCAGGCGGTCTCGCCCTCAACGAGCCCATCGTGGGCATGGCCGCCACGCCCGACGGCGGCGGCTACTGGCTGGTGGCGTCGGACGGCGGGATCTTCGCCTACGGGGACGCCCGGTTCCACGGTTCGACCGGTGGCATCGCCCTCAACCGGCCCATCGTGGGCATGGCCGCCACGCCCGACGGCGGCGGCTACTGGCTGGTGGCGTCGGACGGCGGGGTCTTCGCCTTCGGGGACGCCCAGTACTTCGGTTCGACCGGCGGCATCGCCCTCAACCGGCCCATCGTCGGCATGGCCGCCACCCCCGACGGCGGCGGCTACTGGCTGGTGGCGTCGGACGGTGGGGTCTTCGCCTTCGGGGACGCCCAGTACTACGGCTCGACCGGCGGTGACCACGTGAACGCGCCGATCTCGGGCATCCAGGGAAGCCCCTCCGGCTCGGGCTACTGGCTCGTCTCACGGGACGGCGGGGTGTTCTCGTTCGGCGATGCCCAGTACTACGGCTCGACCGGCGACCTCCGCCTCAACGCCCCCACCGTCGCGATCTCCTAGTCCGCCGGCTCCCGCCCGAGGTCGGGCACCGGGGTCGGTCGAGGGCATCCGCCCGCTAGGAGCCGCCATCGCCGGTGCCGGAGGTCCGCGTGCCGATCACCCGGGCCGGTACGCCCACGGCGATGGAACCGGCGGGCAGGTCATGGGTCACCACCGCGTGGGCGCCCACCACCGCACCGTCACCGATGGTGACCCCGGCGGTGATGGTGGCCTTCCCCCCGATCCAGACGTCGTCGCCGATCACGATCGGCTGCGTCCGGCGCCCCTGGTCGAGGATGGGCACATCGACACGGTCGAAGGCGTGGTCGTGGTCGCGGATCGAGACCAGTTCGCCGATAAGACAGTCACGCCCGATGACGACGGAGTCGTCGGCCGCCACCGTGCAGTGGTGACCGAACACCGTGCGGTCACCCACGGCGATGCGGCCCACCGCCTCGAGGGTGAACCCGTGGTCCAGGACGCATCCGCGCCCGAAGGCCACCGTGGCGCCACGGGCGACCGTCAGGCGGACCCCGGACCGGACGTCGCAGTGCGCACCGAACGTGACCCCTGGATTCGCCAGCCGGGCCAGGGACAGACCGAGACGTCGTCGGGCGAAGCCCCGGGCCCGGTGCAGCGCTCCGAAGTCGGGCGGTGCCGGATGGCTCGCAGCTGCATCCGCCGAGCTCGGGTCGGAGGTCATCGTCGTACCCTACCGGGAGCCTTCCCTCCGTCCGGGAACCGCAACCTGGCCCGCGCCCCGTCAACGGGCACGGTCACCAGGAGATCGTCTGGGACCTCTCGTCGGTGAACGTCCGCCCTCCGACCGACCACTGCTCGACCGGCACCCGGGCCGAGGGAACGACCTGCAGGGTCCCGTGGGGCGCGGGGAGATGGAAGCGGACGACCACCGTCGCCGTACCACCCTGGTGCACGACGATCGGTGAGGCGATCAGCCAGGTCGGACCCTCCGGGCCGTTGGCGGACAGGGAGCCGGCGCCGGTCATCGAGACACCGGTGGCGGCACCCGGCACGTTGGCCGTCACCACCCCGCTGTAGTCGCCGTAGGTCAGGGGGAGGCCGGGAAAGGGACCGGCGATGAACTGCGACTGACCGTCGGGGGTCCGGTTGGCCAGCGTCGTGGTGACGGTGACGGCCGTGCCCGACCGGTCGGGACGCGTCGTCACGTGGACGGCCACCCCCAGGTACTGGTCCAGCTTGTTGCCGCCCTGGCTGATCACGTTCACGGCCAACGAGTCCGGGGACAGGCTGCCACTGACTCCGGCGGCGACCCAGGCCGACTGGGCCACCGGATCGGACGACCACACCATCAGATGGCGACCGGCGACGGCTCCGGACACCGCCGTGGCGAGGCCACGCAGGTCCGTCGACTGGCCCTGAAGCTGGTGGAGCACCTGCGAGGCGATCGCGCCCAGGGCATCGGTACGGGAGGACGCACCCGTCGAGTTGTCGGTGAGGCCGGCGTACTGGTCGTGCATCAGGTACTGCTCGACGTTGTCCGCCCCCAACGTCAGTCCGCCCACCTGGACCGGCCCGGTGGCCTCCATGATCTGACGCAGTCCGGCGATGTCGAGCGCCAGGACCCCGTCGACCGTCTGACCCGTCCGCGCCGCCCACATGCGGGCAGCCAACGGAGCGGTCACGTCGAACTGCGGGGTGACGCCGAGATTGCGCCAGTCGACGCCGGGTTCCAGCCATCCCCAGTTCCGTAGCAGGTCTCCCGTCACGGTGACCTGGCCCGGGGCGAGGGCCAATCCGCCGGACGGGCTCAGGTCACCGAGTCGGACCGAGCCGTCGCCCGTCGTGGCCGTGCCCACCTCGAGGAACGAACCCGACCCGGCCCGCATCTCGGCGTTGTTCCCGGCGAGCACGAGGTAGGTCTGTGGGCCCTGGAGGATCGTGGCGGTCACGGCGGACACCGCGGCCGCCCGGGCGAGCCGGTTGCGGGCGTCATCGAGCTGGGTGACGAACTGGTCGTGCTTACGGGCGATGGGACCGAACAGCGCCTGGGACGGTCCGGTGTCCACGGCGGACAGCTGGTGGGCGGCGGACAGCGAAGCGGTCGACAACTGCCGGAGCGACTCCACGCGCTGCGGTCCGGCCCCGTGGGGCTGGTCGAGGACGTCGTGTACCTGGCGGAGGAAGTGCGACCCGACCGTGGCGACCTGGTCGGCCGCCGCGCTGAGGGACTGTGCCGAGCGCAGCTGGCGCCCGAGTACCGGGAGCCACGTGGCGGGGGCGATCCACGGACGGGAGAGCTCGGCGTGAGCTGCGCCGAACTCGGCCGACGCCCGGTCCAACGCGGCCTCCGTGCTCGACGCCGTGAGGGTGCCCGGATCGGTGGTGTCGCGCACCGTCTGCAGCTCCCGCAGGCCCTGCTGGTCGTGGTGGTAGGCGGTCCAGACCCCCGTGGCCAACGCCACACCCCAGACCACGAGCACGAAGAGCACACCGACGGCCACGAGCCACTTCGTCCGACGTCGACCCTGGGATGTGCTCACCGTGTCACTCGATGCTCCAGGCGCGGACAGGAACGGGTGGACCCCCGGGGCACGCGCGACGAACGGACGCACATGATCGTACCGGAGGCTCCGCGCCGCACGGTGGGCACCCACCGTCCCCGCGCCCGGTTGTCGTGGAGTGGTGCCGGTAACATCATCCCGTGTCGTTCTCGACCCTCCGAGTGAACGTCGGGCGCGTCCTCCTCGTGGCCGGGGTCCTGGTCCTGCTCTTCATCCCGTACCTCCTGTGGGGGACGGGAGTCATCACGGCGCGGGCCCAGGCCGACCTCCGTCGACAGTTCTCCACCGTCGAGCGCAGTCACCACCTCGTGACACCCGCTCCTCCTCCCGTGACCGGTCCGCCGGTCGTGGCCCCCGACATCCCCGCGCCGGCGCCGGGTGGCCCGGTCGGGATCCTGTCGATCCCGAAGATCTCCCTGTCGATGGTGGTGGTGGAGGGCACCGATGCCGATCAGCTGCGATCGGGTCCGGGCCACTACCCCGGGACCCCACTGCCGGGCGAAGCCGGCAACGTCGCCATCGCCGGCCATCGCACCACCTATCTCCATCCCTTCTACAACCTCGACGCGTTGGTGAACGGGGACGCCATCAACATCCTGACCGTCCAGGGGCTCTTCGTGTACCACGTCGTCTCGAGTCAGGCCGTCGCTCCGACCGACGTGGCCGTGGTGGCACCGACCGCCACGCCCATGCTGACCCTCACCACGTGCAACCCCCGTTACAGCGCCAGTCAGCGACTGGTGGTCAAGGCGGCCCTGGTGTCCGACGTGCTGACGGCGCCGAAGGTGCCCGTCGCGACACCTGTACACCCGAAGGCGACCCCGACGGCGAGCGTCGCGATCTCCAAGAACTGGTGGGCCGCCATCGGTTGGGGGCTGGTCGTGGCGGTGCTCGTGATCGGGATCTGGGTGCTGGCCTCCCGGCTGCGGGGTGGCCGGCGGGCCGCCCTCATCGCCGTAGGCACGATCGCGTGGCTGGGGGTCGTCTACCTGTTCTTCGGGGCAGTCGCCCCACTGCTGCCCGCCAGCTTCTGACCGCCGGGGGCGATCACGGCCGGGACGACGTCGACGGGCGGACCGCCGTCTGCCCGCACGACCCGTGGGGCCGGGGCCGTGGGTTCGGGGCCGGGGCCGCCGTCGATCAGGCGGTACGGCGGCGACGGCGGGTCAGGACCCCGCCGATCACCACGGCGCCGGCTCCGACGGCTGCGAGCTCAGCGACGTCGACACCGGTGAACGGCAGCGACGAGGAGCCGTCGGCCATCGTGGAGGTCGTCGTGTGCACGGCAGCGACGCCGGATCCACCGTCACTGGGGACGGGGACCGAGGTCGGGCTCACGTTGGGAGGGGTGCAGCCGGTGTAGCAGGTGGGGTCCGCACCGGCGACGGCCGGGACGGCGAACAGCGACGCCAGCACCATGCCGGTGCCGACGATGATCCGCGGTGTCCACTTCAGTGTGTTCATATCGCCCTCTCTCACGGGTGGGACCAGTTCACCTCACGGGTGGGACCGGTCCTCCACGGACCCGGACCCCCGGTGCCGCACGTCTTGCCTGACCATCTTGCCGGATTCTGAGCACACGTGCGGCGGATCCACCCCGACTGCAACCCAAGTAACACCATCGGTGGCGAAGGGGTCATCCTCCGTGGCGAACGGGTCCGAAATGAGCGCCGTTCATCCCGTCACGATCTGACCGAACGTGCTGCAGAGTCCTGCCGCCTCGATCAGCAGGAGCGTGGCGACGATGGTCACCACCACCGGGGTCAGCCACCCCGGACGGGTCCGCGTCATGGGCGCCGGCATGTACCAGCTCGGCAGCAGACCCGGGTCGTCGACGTCCTCGCCCCGGGCTGCCAGGTAGTCGCCCATCGGCACGGCGTCGTGGGCCGGGGGTCGATCCGCCTCGGCTGCGAGGGCCAGGGCGCACAGCTCGTGCTCGGTCAGGGCGGGGCCGTCCGTGCCGTCGGGGCCGTCC
>Ga0080006_1152051_pt1 | contig 41155 bp, 36 predicted proteins | sample RS3BMetagenome_FD_69209 | JGI IMG/M metagenome (GOLD analysis project Ga0080006, IMG submission 69209) | Ferric oxide microbial mat and aquatic microbial communities from Rainbow Spring, Yellowstone National Park, USA - RS3B (SPADES... ...
GCGCGCCCCCCCGCGGGGGGGCGGGGGGGGGCGGGCGTCGCCCCCGGGGCGCCCCCAGCCTCATCCCCCCCCGATCGTACTCCGACCCGGTCGCCCCACCGCCCCCGGACGGCACGCCGACACCGGTAGGCTCCTCCCGTGCCGGTGATGACGCTCCGTACCCCACCGTCGCTGCGCCGGGTCCGCGGGGTCAAGGCACGCCGGCGGACCGAGCTCGGCCTGTTGGTGCTCGCCTCCCTGATCATCATGGCCGCGTACGTCCTGATGACGCTTGGCGTCACCCAGAACCTCCCCACCGACGCCGTCCCGCTGCTGGTGAGCCTGCTGCTGCTCGGTGCCGTCGCCCACATCGGCAACCGGGTGTTCGCCCCCGACGCCAGCGCGGTGGTGCTGCCGATCGCCTTCCTGCTCAACGGGATCGGCTACGTGATGATCGTCCGCATCGACCAGGAGAAGAACACCCACTACGCGCCACTGCAGCTCGCGTGGACGGCGGTCGGGATCGCCGTCTACGTCCTCACGCTCGTGCTGGTCCGCCGGTCCCGTGACCTGGACCGCTACCGGTACCTCCTGCTCGTAGGGGGGATCGGCCTACTGCTCGCTCCGCTCGTCCCCCACATCGGCCTGAACATCAACGGCGCGCGCCTGTGGATCCACTTCGGATCGCTTGAATTCCAGCCGGTCGAACTGTCCAAGCTCATGCTCTGCATCTTCTTCGCGTCCTACTTCGCCGAGAAGCGCGAGCTGCTGACCATCCCGACCGCCCGTTTCGGGAACCGCCTCGTCCTCGACCCACGGCCGCTGATCCCCATCACCCTCGCCTGGGTGTTCGCCATCGGGGTCATGAGCCTCGAGCACGACATCGGCTTCTCCGCCCTGATCTTCACCCTGTTCATCGGGATGCTCTGGGTGACCACGGGACGGACCGGCTACCTGGTCCTCGGGATCGCGTTGTTCGCAGTGGGCGCCTACCTCTCGAGTCGGTTCTTCGCCCAGACCCACATCCGGGTGGAGACCTGGTTGGACCCGTGGAAGATCATCCCCCCCAACGACCCGGGCTACCAGCTCCGCCAGGCCTGGTACTCGCTCGGTGCCGGCGGGATCGGAGGCACCGGGCTGGGACTCGGATCCCCCGGGCTGATCCCCAACGTCCAGACCGACTTCATCTTCGCCGCGGTCGGCGAGGAGATGGGTCTACTGGGGTCGACCATGATCGTCGTGGCGTTCCTCCTGCTGGTCGGGACGGGGCTGCGCATCGCCCAGGCCGCCAAGTCCGAGTTCGCCAAGCTCACCGCCACCGGGCTCACCATCGTCATCGGGTTCCAGGCGTTCTTCATCATCGGCGGGATCGTCCGCCTGGTGCCGTTGACGGGGATCACCCTGCCCTTCGTGTCCTACGGGGGGTCGGCCTTGATCGCCAACTACGTCCTCATCGCGCTGCTGGTGCGGGTCTCCGACGAAGGAGGGGCCGCCGCCGACTCCAGTGAACAGGCGGCCCACGATCAGGGTCTCGAACGTCGCCGGGCGCTGATCGCGGGACCGACCTCGGTCCGCACCGTCCCCTGATCCCCTCGACCGGGAGAAGGCCTGCTCAGGATGGCCCTGTGGGAGGTGCCACGTCTCCGGGCTCCTCGAACAGGCGGTCGTCGACCAGGACCGGCACCGGCACCGGCTGCCGCAGGGCGACGGCGAGCGCGTCGGAGGGACGGCACGACAGCACCGTCCGCCCCGTCCGGCCCCGGAGGTCGAGCTCGGCGAAGTAGGTGGCCCCCTGGCGGCCGACCAGCCGGACCGCCACCACGTCGATGTCGAACCCCGCCAGGACGCCGGTGAACAGCTCATGGGTCAGCGGTCTGGGCGTCGGGAGCCGTCGGAGCGCGTGCGACAGGGCCACCCCGTCGGGCAGGCCGACCGAGAAGGAGAGCTGACGGCGGGGCGGCTCAGTCTCCCGGAGCACGACGGTGGGGAACTGGCTGGGAAGGTCGACGGTCACCGAGGCGACCAGCGCCATCCGGAGGGAGCGCGCCGGACCCCCCACCGTACGTCCGGCCACCTGGTAGACCGGCTCCGGTTCGTCGGCAGGCCGGACGGCCGGGTCCTCGGCGGCGGTGGTCGGGGGCGCCTGCCCGACCACACCGGCCGGTTCGTCAGCCGGTGGCCCGGTCACCGTGCGGACCTGTGGTGGACGGCGAGGACCACGCCCATCGCCGCGAAGAACACGATGGCGGCGGAGCCCCCGTAGGAGAGGAACGGCAGGGGGATGCCGGCCACCGGCATGATCCCGAGGTTCATGCCCACGTTCTCGAAGACGGAGAACACGAGGAGGGCGAAGATCCCCGAGCACAGCAGGCGTCCGAACGTGTCCCGCGCCGTCTGTGCGACCCGGAGGACCCGCCATGCCAGGATGCCGTAGACCACCAGCAGGAGGCTCGAGCCGACGAACCCGACCTGCTCCCCGACCGCGGAGAAGATGAAGTCGGTCTGCTGAAAGGGCACGTAGGAGAGGTTGGTCTGCGCCCCCTTGAAGAGTCCGGTGCCGAACATCCCGCCGGCGCCGATGGCGTTCTTCGCCTGAGTCACGTTGTAGGTGAGGGACTGCGGGGCGCTGTTGGGGTTGATGAAGCTGGTCAACCGCTCGATCTGGTACTTCTGCAGGAGTCCGGCCTCCAGCGCCCCCACGACGACGACGGTCGCGCCGAACAGGAGGAGGAGGAGATAGCGACCGGGCATGCCCGCCACCGCCAGCATGACCACCAGGATGACGCTCAGCACGATGCCCGTCCCGAGGTCCGGTTGCTTGATGATCAGCAGGATCGGCACACCCGCCAACAGCACGAGCCGCACCATGTCCCGCAGGTCGAGACCGTCCGGCCGCCGGGAGCAGTAGGTGGCGATGGCGATGATCACGGTGAGGGTCGCGAACTCCGAAGGCTGCAGCTCGAGGGGTCCGAGCGGGTACCACCGCTGCGACCCGTAGGAGCTCGATCCGACCACGAAGACACCGACCAGGGCGAACAGGGTCCCGATGTACAGGACCGTGCTCACCTCTTCGAACCGGCGGTAGTCGAAGGCGGCCACCACCGCCATCACCGCCACGCCCAACAGGACGAAGAGCGCCTGGCGCTCGAGGTAGTAGTGGGGGTTCTGGCCGGCGAGGGCGAGCTTGGCACGGGTGGCCGAGTAGATCATCACCACGCCGGTGGCGGCGAGGATCAGGGTCGCCCCGACGAGGACCAGGTCGAGACGACCGGCGACCTGGCGGTGGCGGGCAGGCGCGTGGGCGGGGGCGTAGGTCACAGGAGCTCCGGTGCCACAGGCTACCCCGGGGCCGAGGGGAAGACCGCTCGCCGCATCGCGGCCACCGGGGCCGGCCGTCCCGTCCAGCGCTCGATCTGCAGCGCCGCCTGGTGCACCAGCATCCCGAGCCCGTTCATCCCCGTCGCACCGGTCCGGCGGGCCTCCTCGAGCCAGGGGGTGGACGCCGGGTGGTACACCAGGTCGACGGCCAACTGCCCGGCGCCCGGCATCGGGAGCCCGGCCCCGTCGCCGCCGCCGTGCCCCACACCGGCCCCGTCGCCGCCGTGCCCCACACCGGCCATGCCGACCGGCGTGGCGTTCACCACCAGCGCGCACGCCCGGGCGTCCTCCCGGGTCCCGACCCTTCCGACCGCCCCGGCCACGGACGCCGCCGCTTCGGCCCGGTCGCGGGAGCGGTTCACCACGACCACTTCCGAGGCGCCGGCGTCGGCGAGGCCGGCGATCACGGCACGTGCCGCGCCCCCGGCCCCGACCACCAGGCAGGCGCGCCCGCGGGGGTCGAACCCGGCCTCGTTCCGCAGGGAGGCCACGAACCCCGCGCCGTCCGTGTTGTCCCCCTCCAACACGCCTCCGTCGTTGGACACACAGTTCACCGCCCCCACCCGGAGCGCCGCCGGGGTCAGCCGGTCGACCAGGGCCACCACCGCCTCCTTGTGCGGCATCGTCACTGACAGGCCACGGATCCCGAGCGCCCGCATCCCGGCGAGGGCAGCGGGGGCCGATCCGGACGCCACCGCGAACCCGACGGAGACACAGTCGAGCCCCATCGCCCCGAAGGCGCTGTTGTGCAGGCGCGGGGACAGCGAGTGCGCCACCGGGTTGCCGATCACACCGACGACGGTGGTGGCACCGGACACGGCAGCGGTCCCGGGCACCTCCGGTTGCCGGTCCCCTCGCCGGGCCCCGCGGTCGAGCGGGACGTCGTCCCTCCGTGCCACCGCGCCGCTCCTAGGGGAGCCCGCGCCGGGAGGCGAGGGCCTCGTTCGCCAGCTGCTGGGCGAACGTGGTCGAGAACGCTTCGGTCCCGTCGGGCTGCACCACCACGAAGTAGAGCCACGACCCCGGCGGCGGATCGAGGGTGGCGGCCAGGGCCGCGGTCGAAGGGAAGCAGATCGGGGTCGGGGTCAACCCCTTGTTCAGATAGGTGTTGTAGGGGGTCTGCAGCTGCAGGTCCTTGCTGGTCACCGTCCCACCGTCGCGCCCCTCCGCGTACAGCACAGTCGAGTCCATCTGGAGCGGGATGCCCTGGGACAACCGGTTGAGGATCACCCGGGCCACCGGACCCAGGTTCTTCTGGATCACCCCTTCCTTCTCAACGATGGACGCCATGGTGATGGCCTGGTACGGGGTGAGGCCGATGGCCGCGGCGCCGGTGGTCAGGCCGAGGGCGTTGGCCTGGGAGTCGAACCGGTCGACCATCTGGGTGAGCAGCTGGATGCCCGTCTCCCCCGGGAGCACCTGGTAGCTCCCGGTGCCGAGGAGCCCGTCGAGACTGGTCACCCCGGGAGGTTGCCAGGGCGACCGGACCGCACCGCTGGTGGCGATCCGCTCGAAGGCCACCGGGTCCTCCCCCGGGAACTGCCCCAGCCGGGTGGCCACCTCGGCGACAGTGAACCCGGGCGGGACCTGCAGCTCGAACACGTTCGGCCCACCGTCGAGAACGTCCTTGACCGCGCCGAAGCTGTCGTTGCGATCGAAGGCGTAGGAGCCCGCATCCACCCCCGGGTTCCCGTGGATGGCGATCCAGATCCGGAACGCCAACGCGCTCCTGATCACGCCGTGGTCCACCAGGAGCTGGGCGAACCCATCCGTGCCCGTCCCGGTGGCGACGGTGACGACCACCTGACGACCACGCGGGCCGGACGGGTTGGCCTGGCTGTCGATCCACAGGAAGCCGGCGACCAGCACCACCGCGACCAGCACGACCACCGCCACCGCCGCGGAGCGGAGGGGGTGCCGTGCCCAGGCACGCCGTCCGGTCGTCCGGGCGGCCGCGGTCCTGGGGCGGAACGCCGTGGACGGGGGGTCGACGTCGCGGGCGCCGACGTCGCCACCAGGGTCGTCCCCGGTCACCGGGGGCGACCCTGGCCGTCGAGCCATGCCTGGAGCAGCACCGCCGCCGCCGACCGGTCGACCACCCCGCGGCGGTCCCGGGCGGTGCGACCGCCGGCTGCCAGCGCTCGGTGGGCGGTGACCGTCGTCAGGCGCTCGTCGTGGAGCACCACCGGGACCCCTGCCGGAGCGAGACGGACCCGCAGCAGCTCGGCCTCCCTGTCCGCCGCCGCGGCCGCCCGGCGCGCCCGCCCGTCCAATGAAAGGGGAAGGCCCACGACCACCACCGTGGCCTCCTCCTCGGCGACGAGGTCGACGAGAGCCCGATGGTCCCGCTCCGGGTCGCCCGTACGGGTCAGGGTCGTCCGGGGCGACGCCAGGGTCCGGGCCGAGTCGCTGACTGCGATCCCGATACGCCGTTCCCCGAGATCGATCCCGATAGCCCGCCCCGGGCACGGGGGCGCTTCAGAACCGGTGGGGTCGACGACCCGCTCATCCACCGGCGACTACCACACGCGCCTCGTCGAGGGCGCGGGCGATCCCCCCGGGATCCCGCCCGCCCGCGACGGCCACCTCGGCGGAGCCTCCGCCGCCGCCTCCGATCAGCGGGGCCACCCTCTTGATCAGGGCCCCGGCGTCCGCCCACGGCCCCGGCCCGCTCGAGGGGTCACAGGCAGCCACGACTGCGGCCTTCTCCCCGTCGGGGCTGCCACCGACCACCACGGCCCGGAGGCCGGCGGCACGCCTCGCCCCCTGGGCGAGCTCCCGCAGCTGGTCCGGACCGAGCCCGTCTCTGCGGGCGACGACCAACCCGCCCACCGCCTCGCCGGCCAGGGCCGTCGCCTCGCCCTGCAGCTCCTTGCTCCGCGCGCCGGCCAGGGCCTTCTCCATCGCCCGCTGCCGCTCGAGCAGCCGCTCGATCGTCTCGGGGACGTGGTCGGGCTCGGTGCGCAGCAGCGCAGCCGCCTCGGTCAGCAGGTGCTCCCGGGCGGCGATCCGGTCGAGCGCACCGGTCCCGGTCACCGCTTCGATCCGCCTGGTGTTCGAGCCGATGGACGACTCGGAGACCACGGCGACCGAACCGATCATCCCGAGCGCGGTCACATGGGTGCCGCCGCACAGCTCGATCGAATGGGGGCCGGCCCGGACGACGCGTACCCGTTCGCCGTACTTGTCGCCGAAGAACGCGAGCGCTCCCATCGCCTCGGCTTCGGCCTTGGTGGTCTCCTCCACCGTGACCTCGGCGTCGCTCAGCACGTCCGCATTGGCCATCGTCGCCACCGCGGCCAGATCCTCCGCGGCGATCGATCCGTGGTGGCTGAAGTCGAACCGCAGGCGGTCCGGGGCGACCAACGAACCTTGCTGGCGGACGTGGTCCCCCAGAACGGCGCGGAGCGCGGCGTGGAGGAGGTGGGTCCCCGTGTGGTTCCGCCGGAGCGCGTCGCGACGGACCGCGTCGATGGTGGCGAGCGCCTCCTGACCGGCGACGACCGTCCCTTCGATCCGGGCGCGGTGGGCGGTGAGCCCGGCGACCGCCGACACCGTGTCGTAGACCAGGGCGGTGCCGGTCTCGGTCACGATGGACCCGGTGTCCCCCACCTGCCCGCCGCTCTCCGCGTAGAAGGGCGTGCGATCGAGGAACACCTCGCCGCTCCCGGGATGCGCCGCGTCCTCGACGACCGCCACCACCCGGGCGGGGGACGAATAGCCGTCGGGCCGCTGGCCGACGAACACCGTCGGGCCCGCGGCATCGAGGATGGATCGGTAGGCCCGCTCACCCGGGTCGGCTCCCCCGGAGCGGGAGGCGTTCCGCGCCTGGGAACGCTGGGCATCCATCGCCGCCTCGAAGCCGGCAAGGTCGACGGAGACCCCGGCCTCCCCGGCCATCTCCACCGTGAGCTCCACCGGGAACCCGAACGTGTCGTGGAGCCGGAAGGCGACGTCCCCGGGGATGGTCACCGCTCCGGACGCCAGCTGGCCCTCCAGGATGGCGGTGCCGGTGGCGAGCGTCCGCAGGAAGCCCGCTTCCTCCCGCTCGGCCACTTCGGAGATCATGTGGTGGTTCTCGGCCAGCGCGGGGTAGGCCGCGCCGAGCATGCCGACCGCCGCGTCGACCAGACGGGCCGTGACCGGGGTCTCCACCCCGAGTTGGCGGGCACGGCGCACCGCTCGGCGGACGATCCGTCGGAGGACGTACCCCCTGCCCTCGTTGGACGGCAACACGCCGTCCGCCACCAGCATCGCCAGGGCACGCCCGTGGTCAGCGAGGATCCGCAGGGCGATATCGGCCTGCGCGTCCCTTCCGTAGGTCAGACCGGTGATCGACTGGGCCGCCTCGATCATCGGCACGAACAGGTCCGTGGCGAAGATGGAGTCGACCCCCTGGAGCACCGGGAGGATCCGCTCGAGACCCGCCCCGGTGTCGATGCTCGGCCGCGGCAGGGGTTCGAGCGTGTCGGCATCGAGCCGGTTGTACTGCATGAACACGAGGTTCCAGATCTCCACGAACCGTTCGCTCCCGCCGAGCGCCGGTCCGCCCGGGGCGCCGTACGAGTCCCCCTTGTCGAAGTAGAGCTCGGAGCTCGGCCCGCACGGCCCGGTGTCACCCATCTTCCAGAAGTTGTCGTCGCCCATGCGCTGGATCCGGTCCGCCGGGACCCCGACCGCGTCCCTCCAGATCGTCTCGGCGTCGTCGTCGCCCTCGTGGACCGTCACCCACACCCGGTCGCCGTCGATACCCAGCACGCCCGTGATCAGCTCCCAGGCGTACGGGATCGCCTGCTCCTTGAAGTAGTCACCGAAGCTGAAGTTTCCCAACATCTCGAAGAAGGTGCAGTGCCGCAACGTGGTCCCCACGATGTCGATGTCGAGGGTCCGGAAGCATTTCTGCACGGACGTGGCCCGTGGCCAGGGAGCCGCTTCCTCCCCCACGAAGAACGGCTTGAACGGGACCATGCCGGCGATGGTGAACAGCACGGAGGGGTCGTGGGGGATGAGGCTGGCCGACGGCACCGCCACGTGGCCCCGCTCCACGAAGAACGAGGTGAACGCGTCCCGGAGGTGGTCGGCGTCGGGAGAGGTGCCAGGGGTCACGAGCGGTGAGCCTACCGGCCCCGGAGCGCCCTGCCGCTGGCTCCCGCCGTCCGACGGAGTCCCATGCCGTCCGCCTCGGACCCAGGCACGAGAGGGCCGGAGCCTCGCCCGGCGCCGGGCCCGCCCTCGGGCCCACCGCCGGCCAGCCCCTCCCAGAGCTGCTCCTCGCGGCGCCGCATCTCCTCCCGACCGGTCTCCAAGGCGTCCCGCACCCGCTCACCGACCCGTCCGGCGGAGGCGCGGGCGGCGCGGCCGACCTCCGAGGCGAGCGAGTCCGGCTGGAGCCGTGCGGCGGCGTCGGCCACGGTCCGCCGGATCTTTCGTTCCGCCCACAGCGAGGAGCCGGCTCCGAGCGCCACGCCAGTGACCAGCCAGAACGTCCGCCGCGGCATCGGTCACCGACCTCCCGACCGTCGCGGAGCGCCACCCGCTCCGTCCCTGGTGGAAGGCCGCTCGGGCCTCGCCCGGAGCCGGCGGACGCCGCCGGCGGCGCCCGCTCGGACCGCCAGCACCTTCACCACCGGGTTGGCGAAGGCCCGGTAGGCGAGCCGGGAGGCCGAGTCGACCGTGGCATGGACCGACTCGGTGGACTCGAGCACCGCCCCCACCCGGTCGAGCTCCGAGGCCGCCTGGTCGACCACCCGGTGTGCCTCCGCCACCAGGGGGACGGTCTGACGGCGCAGCTCGTCACCGATCTGGCGCAGCTCGCGCACCTGGCGCCGGAGGGCCGCCACCGAGAGCACCAGCCCGAGCACGCACACCGTGCAGGCGAAGGCGGCGACGAGCACGAACGTGTCCCCGGCGGTCATGGTCGTGCCAGCTTAGAGCGTGCCCCTGGGCCGGCCGACCGGCCCACCCGGCCCGCCCGTTGGTCCGCTCGCTCCGGACGGGTGTGCTACGTCGCCGCCATGCCCACCACCGGCTGGTTGAGGTGGATCGAGCCGGTGGAGCCGTAGAAGCCGGCACTGCCGAAGGCGAAGATGCCACCGTCGGCGGCGAGCAGCCAGTAGCCGGTCCCGTCGATCGCCGGAGCCGCTCCCACCACCGGCCGGTTCAGGCGGATCGAGCCGGTGGAGCCGTAGAAGCCGGCACTGCCGAAGGCGAACACCCCGCCGTCGGCGGCGACCAGCCAGTAGCCGGGCACCTCGTAGGTGTAGCGGGAGCTCGCCGAGGTCGTGCTCGCCCCGTAACGGTTGGAGACGGTGACGGCCACCGACCCGCCTCCGGCCGGGCCCGGAGGGACTGACACGGTGATCTCGGACGGTGAGTCGACGGTGAACGGGGCCGCGGTCGCACCGAACCGCACGGACTGCGCTCCGGCGAGGTAGGCGCCGGTGACGAGGATCGAACCGCCTCCGGTCAGCGGTCCCGAGGTCCGGCTGAGGCCGAGCACCTCCGGGCAGATCGGTGGCGCGGCCAGCTCGGCCGCCAGCACCGGTGCGTTCGGAGAGCCCCATCCGGTCGCCAGGTCGTACCCGGCGGTGGCCGGGTAGTACGGACCACCCGGGTGGACCAGATCGTTCGTGCCCGACGTCACGTCGTGGAACATGGACGCAGGGGCGCCGCAGGCGTACAGCGCCGGGTTGGCGAACCCGACCGGGGAGGCGAGCCCCTGGTCGACCACCGCGACCAAGGCCGCCCACAGGGGAGCCGCCCCGCTGGTCCCGCCGATCGTCGTCCATCCGCCGCCGAAGTAGATGACGTAGCCGTGCAGAGGGTCGGCCGACGCGGAGACGTCGGGCACCTCACGACAGCTGGCCTGCCCGGTGGCGCCGCACTGTGCCAGGGCCACCGCGCTCCCCACCCCACGGCCCTCCTGCCAGCCCGGCTGGGCGAAGTCGGAGGACACGCCCCCGCCACCCGCACCTCCCCCGGCGTTCCATGCGGTCTCGGTGGGGGTCGACCCCGCCGCCAGCAGCAACGTACCCCCCACCCCGGTGACCAGGGGCTGGTCGGCCGGGTCGTCGACCTGGAGCGACGTGTCGGCCGGAGTGGTGGGACTCAGACAGTCGGAGGACCCGGAGTCCCCGGAGGCCGCCACCACCGTCTGCCCCTGGGCCGCGGCCTGCTCGAACAGCGCGGTCTCGGTCGCCTGCTCCACCGGGTCCATCTGCGGCTCGCACTGACCCCAGCTGGTGGTGAGCACCGAGGCGGTGTCGTCGTCGACCATCCGGGCGTAGGTGTCGATCGGGCCGCTCCCCGTGACCGGTCCCGAGTAGACCTCGACGGACGCTCCCGGAGCGAGTCCGGCCACGTCCTCGATGTCGAGAGCGGCCTCACCGCTCTGGAGGCCCGTCGCCCCTCCGTCGACGTCGACCGTGCGCACCGGGACCGACAGGCCGTAGCAGTGCTCGTAGGAGCTGACGTCGCTGGGGGTGAAGGGTTCCAGCTCGTACACCCCGACCGTCTCCCCCGCCCCAGTGTGCCCGGTGGAGTACAGCCCGCTGAACCCGTAGGTACCGGCCAGCTGGTTGGCGGTGTACCCGCTCGACTGCAAGGAAGCGGCCGCTGCGCAGGGTTGTGGGCCGACAGCAGACGCCGACGGGGTCGACAGGGCCGGTTGGGTCGACAGGGCCGGTTGGGTCGACAAGGCCGACAGGGCCGGCTGTGCGCCCCGAAGCAGCTGTGCGTGCGGACGGGACACGGTGTCCAGTCCGACCAGTCCAGCCAGGGCCGGAGCGATCGAACGCGGCACCAACGGCGCTCCCGACGGGCGCAGGGCCACCCTCCCCGAGGGGAGGGTGACATCCTCGACGGAGAGCCCGAACGCCCGTTCCACCTGACCCGTCGTCCCTGACACCGGGATCAGCAGGCGATCGGGCGCCGTCGGGCCCACATGGAGCCCTTCGGCCGCTAGCCACGCCCGGGCGGCGGCGATCGTCGAAGGCGCCGGGCCGAACGCCGGGCCGAACGCCCCCGGGGCAAGGTACCGCCGGAAGCCGGGTGCAGCGGGGTCGGTCACCGTGCCGATGAACGCGGCGAGGGCCGACGGGCTCCGCGGTCTGAGCGACAGGTCTAAGGCGACCGCGGTGCCGGCGCTCGCCGGGCCGCTCACCCGGCTTCCCGGGGGGGGCGCCGGCACGTCACCGGGAAGACGAACCAGGGAAGACGGGACCTGCGACTGCACCGCCGCCCCGGCAGCACCCGCCGGGACAGCCACGGCCAAGAGCAAGGCCATGGCACCGATCAGCGGGAACACCTCGCCCGGAAGCCACCGGCGCAGCCGCCGCGGACGGAACGGTCGATCGCGGTGCCCCATGGGTGTCAGTCTGACCCAGGGAACGGCACCCCAGTCGTCACCGTCCGGGCTCCTCCGCGTGACTGGCTGTGCCGTCTGTGCCGTCTGTGCCGTCTGTGCCGTCTGTGCCGTCTGTGCCGTCTGTGCCGTCTGTGCCGTCTGTGCCGTCTGTGCCGCGCCACTGCCGGAGACGCTCTGCTACGACCGCCTCGTGCCCCCGGTCGCTGGGCTCGTAGTAGCGGGCGTCCCCGAGCTCGGCCGGCCGGTACCGCTGGTCGACCCAGGCCCCGGGCTGGTCGTGCGGGTAGACGTAGCCGGCGCCGTGTCCGATCTTCGCCGCGCTCCGGTAGTGGGCGTCCCGGAGGTGGGCGGGCACGTCCCCGCGAGGCCCCTCCTGGACGTCGCGCCGGGCCCGTCCCAGCGCCACGGTGACCCGGTTGGACTTCGGGGCGCACGCCAGGTGCACCACCGCCTGGGCCAGGTTCAGCTGGGCCTCGGGCAGGCCGACGAACTCGACCGCCCGGGCGGCGGCGTCGGCCACCACCAGCGCCAGCGGATCCGCCTCCCCGATGTCCTCGCTGGCCAGGATGACCAGGCGCCGGGCGATGAACCGGGCATCCTCCCCCGACTCGAGCATCCGGGCCAGCCAGTAGAGACCCGCGTCGGGATCCGATCCCCGCACCGACTTGATGAAGGCCGACACCTGGTCGTAGTGGTCGTCCTCGCCGTAGTGCTGCAGGCGCGCGTTGCGGGCCTTCTCCACGTCCCCGAGGGAGACCGGCCGGTCCCCCGCCAGGGCGAGCGCCACCTCCAGCGTGGTCAGGACCGCTCGGGCATCCCCGTCGGCCAGCCCGACCAGAGCTGCCACCGCGTCGAGATCCGCCGCGGCGCCCTCGGACCTGCACGCCCGGGCCACGACCTGTCCCAACTCGTCAGCCGAGAGCGGTTCCAGCCGCCAGAGCGTCGAGCGAGACAGCAGCGGGGCGTTCACCTCGAAGAAGGGGTTCTCGGTGGTGGCACCGATGAGCACCAGCAGACCCTCCTCCACCGACGGGAGCAGGGCATCCTGCTGCGACCGGTTGAACCGGTGCACCTCGTCCAGGAAGAGGATGGTGCCCCGGCCCTGCTCCCCGAGGAGCCGCCTGGCATCGTCGACCACCTGCCGGACGTCTTTGACCCCGGCGGTCACGGCCGACAGCGGCACGAACTGCTTGGAGGTCGTCGATGCCACCACCGACGCCAGCGTCGTCTTGCCCGTGCCCGGCGGACCCCACAGGACGGCCGAGGTCAGGCGGTCCGACTCGATGAGCGCCCGCAGCGGGGCACGCGGCCCGATCAGGTGCTGCTGGCCGATGATGTCGTCGAGGGTGCGGGGACGCATCCGGGCGGCGAGGGGCGCCCGGGCGGCGAGGCGCTGCTCCGCCGCACCGGAAAACAGGTCCTCGCCGGCCACCCGGGCTCAGGCCCTGGCCGGCGCGGGGACCGCCCGGAGCCCGAGGTCGGCCAGCATCCCGGGCGCCAGCGCCTTCGGGGCGCCGGTCATGGGGTCGGAGCCCGACTGGGTCTTCGGGAAGGCGATGACCTCGCGGATGCTGTCCTCACCGGCGAAGATGGCGGTCAGCCGATCGATACCCACGGCGAAGCCGGCGTGGGGCGGGGCCCCGTAGCGGAACGCCCCGAGAAGGAAGCCGAAGCGCGACTCGGCCTCCTCGTCGGTGATCCCGAGCACCGCGAAGACGCGGCTCTGGATGTCGCCCCGGTGGATCCGCACGCTGCCCGATCCCAGCTCCCAACCGTTCAGCACGAGGTCGTACGCCTGCGATCGGACCGAGGTCGGGTCCGACTCCAGGCGGTCGAGATCGTCGGGATGGGGCATGGTGAAGGGATGGTGGGCCGCCACCGGGTTGCCGCTGGCGTCGATCCCGTCGAACATCGGGAAGTCCACCACCCACGCATACCGGTAGGGGCCTTCGGACACCGGCCGACCGGCCAGGTCCACCCGGAGCTGGCCGAGCACCGAGCAGGCCACCCGGTACTCGTCCGCCACCACCAGCACCAGGTCGCCGGGACCGGCGGCGGTGGCGGCCAGCAGCCCCGATCGTTCGCCGTCCGACAGGAACCGGTCGAGCGGCGAGTCGAGGCCAGCCGTGCCGTCGTCCCCCTCGACGACCCGGAACCAGGCGAGCCCCTTCGCCCCCAGGGCCTTGGCCCGGTCGGTGAGCGTGTCGAGACGCGACCGGGTGAGGGTGGCGCCTCCTCGGAACACGATGGCACGGACGCACGGGGCACCGAACGCCTTGACCCCGGTGTCCTCGAAGACGGGGGACAGGTCCACCAGCTCCATACCGAAGCGCAGGTCGGGCTTGTCGGTTCCGAACCGGTCGATCGCCTCGGCCCAGGTCATCGTCTCGATCGTCCCCGGACGGTGGCCGGTGGCGGCCTCGGCGGCGTCGAGGACCGCTTCGGAGACGAAGGCGAGCACGTCGTCCTGGTTGACGAAGGACGCCTCCACGTCGAGCTGGGAGAACTCGAACTGCCGATCGGCGCGAAGGTCCTCGTCCCGCAGGCACCGGGCGATCTGGTAGTACCGATCAATGCCTGCCACCATCAGCAGCTGCTTGGCCAGTTGCGGGCTCTGCGGCAGGACGTAGGACGAGCCGTGGTGAAGTCGGCTGGGCACCACGAACTCGCGGGCTCCCTCGGGCGTTGGCGCCCAGAGCAATGGCGTCTCCACCTCCACGAACCCCTGGCGGTCCATGGCCGCCCGCAACGCTCCGTTCACCGCGGCCCGGAGCCGCAGGTTGGCCTGCATCCGGGGACGGCGGAGGTCGACGTAGCGATGCTTGAGCCGGGTCGTCTCGTCGACGTCCACCCGGTCCTCGACCGCGAACGGCGGTGGCTCGGCCGAGGCCAGCACCGTGACCGTGCACTCCCCCAGCTCCACCTCGCCGGTCGGAAGCTCCGGGTTGGCGGTGCCCTCGGGGCGAGGACGGACGACACCCTCGACGGCGATGACGTACTCGCTGCGCACGTCGACGGTCCCGGGGACCACGCACTGGACGATGCCGGTGTGGTCCCGCAGGTCGATGAAGGCCAGGTGCTCGCCGTGCTCGCGGCGCTTGGCCACCCATCCGCACACTCGCACCGAATCGCCCACGTCGGAGGTGCCGAGCCGTCCGCACAGGTGGGTCCGCATCGACGTGGCATCGAGCGGTCCGGGGGTGGCGGTCATGGAACGTCCCTTCGGATCGGCGGGGGCCCCTCGGGCCCACCTGCGGTCGGGCGAGCGGCCCGCACAGCTTCTACCACCTCGGCGACCGGCACCGGACGCTGGTCGCCACCCCCCCGGAGCGGCTTGACGATCACCGTGTGGGTTGCCACTTCCTGAGGCCCCACCAAGAGCGCCACCGGCGCTCCCGAGCGGTCAGCCGACTTCAGCTGGGATTTCATCGACCGGCCGTCGAAGGCCCGATCCGCCCGTAGACCCGCCTGCCGGAGCAGCCAGGTCACGTCTCTCGCCACGTCGCCGCCGGTGACGTCCACCACGAAGGCGTCGAGGCTCGGCGGGTTGACGGCGAACACCTGCTCGGCGTCGCAGGCGAGGAGCAGCCGCTCGATGCCGATGCCGAACCCGATGCCGGGGGTGGGCGGACCGCCGAGCATCTCGACCAGCCCGTCGTAGCGACCTCCCCCGCCGACGCCGTTCTGGGCGGCGTCCAGCGCACCGGACGCGAACTCGAAGGTCGTTCGGGAGTAGTAGTCGAACCCGCGTACCAGCCGGTGGTCGAGCCGGTACGGGACGCCGAGGGCCTCGAGCCCACGTCGCACCCGGGCGAAGTGGGAGGCACACGGGTCGCAGAGGACCTCGACCAGGCGCGGCGCGGCGTCGGTGGCCTGGCGGCACTGCGGCCGTTTGCAGTCCAGGACCCGTAGCGGGTTGGAATCGAGCCGTTGCGCGTGCTCGTCGCAGAGGGCGTCCCGCCGTTCGGCGAGGTAGGCACGGAGGCGCTCGACATAAACTGGACGGCAGAGCGCATCCCCCATCGAGTTGAGCTTGAGCACGACGTCGGTCAGCCCGACCGAGCGCAAGGCTCCGTCGGCCAACGACACCACCTCGACGTCGAGGTCCGGATCGGCCGGCCCCAGGGCTTCGACCCCGAGCTGATGGTGCTGGCGGTACCGGCCGGCCTGGGGTCGCTCGTAGCGGAAAGCCGGCGTCGCATACCAGGCCTTCCACGGGAGGGCGGGGCGGTGCTGGACGAACGCCCGCACCAGGGGGGCCGTGCCCTCGGGACGCAGGGCCAGCATGCGCCCTCCCCGGTCCTCGAACTCGTACATCTCCTTGCCGACCACGTCGCTGCCGGCGCCGATGCCTCGTCGGAAGACCTTCACGTCCTCGAAGATCGGGGTGTGGGCCAGCCCGTAGCCGGCCCGCTCCACCTGGGCGGAGAAGAGGGCGAGGAGCGTCTCCCAACGAGTTGACTCGGGCCACAAGACGTCATGGGTGCCACTCGGGCCGCGCGCGGCGGTGGTGTCGTCGGTCACCGGGACGTCAGCCCTTCTGCCCGGGGAGGATCCGGTAGGCGTCGTAGACGGCGTCGAGGTGCCGGATCTGGTGCAGCACCGAGTCGAGGTGGGCGGGATCTGCCAGCTCCACGTCGAACCGCATGCGGCTGATCCGATCGGCATTGGTCTGGGTGTTCGCTCCGACGATGTTGAGGTGGTGCTCGGAGACGACCGTGGTCACGTCGGCCAGCAGGCTGGAGCGGTCGATCGCCGTCACCTCGATGGTGGCGACGAACACGCCCGACGAGCGGTGGTCCCACTCCACCTCGATCAGCCGCTCCCGCGACCGCGAGGCGAGCGAAGCAGCGTTCGAACAGTCGGCCCGGTGCACCGACACCCCCCGGCCGCGCGTGACGAACCCGATGATCTCGTCTCCGGGAACCGGGGTGCAGCACTTCGACAGCCGCACCATCAGGTCGTCGAGGCCCTCGACGTACACGCCCACCGAGGTCGACCGCCCGGGCCGGGGACCGACGGCGTGGTCGCGTGCGGTGACCGGGAGCTGCTCCTCATAGGCCCCCGCGCGCAGGTTCCGGAGCAGCCGCTGTGCCACGGCGCGGGCGGAGAGGCGGTTGTCGCCGATGGCGGCGTGCATGGCGTCCAGGTCCGCGTAGTGCATGGCCGCCGCCAGCTCGATCAAGGCACGGTCGGAGGCCAGCTTCTGCACCGGAAGCCCTTCCCGGCGCAGTTCCTTGACCAGTTCCTCCCGGCCCAGCTCCTGGGCGTCCTCCCGTCGTTCCTTCGAGAACCACTGGCGGATCTTGGCGCGTGCCCGGGAGGACGCCACGATCTGCAGCCAGTCCCGCGACGGGCCGGCGCCGGGGGCCTTGGACGTGAAGATCTCGACGGTGTCCGCCGACGAGAGACGGGTGTCGAGCGGTACCAGGCGGCCGTTCACCTTGGCCCCGATGCAGCGGTGGCCGACCTCGGTGTGGATCGCGTAGGCGAAGTCGACCGGCGTCGAGTTGGCGGTGAGGGAGATCACCTTCCCCTTCGGGGTGAACACGTAGACCTCGTCCCACTCGAGATCGAGCTTCAGCGCCTCGAGGAACTCGATCGGGTCGGTGGTCTCGTTCTGGAAGTCGACGATCCGCTGCATCCACTCGATCTCCGCCGTGGTGGAGGACGTCTCCTTCGCCAGGGCCAGGCGCTCGGCCCGCCGATCGCGCTCGACCATCTCGGCCCTCTGGGCATCTGTGACCCCGGGAACGGGTGGCGATCCGGTCTCACGGACCCCACGCTGGCCCCTGCCGCCGCGGAACCCCCGCAGCCGCCTTCCCTCCTCGACTGCACCCTCTGCGCCACCCTTGGACGCCCGGTTCCGGACTCCCCGCGACTTGATGCCCTTCGACTCCCGCTCGAGCGCCCGCACCGCGCGGTCGGAGACGGTGTCCCCGAGCGTCGTCCCTTCCTTGTACCCCCAGTGGGCCGCGATGCCGTACTCGGCCCGCCGGTGCATCTCGTGGGTACGGACCTGCACCTCGATCGGCTTCCCGTCGAGGCCGATCACCGTGGTGTGCAGAGACTGGTAGAGGTTGAACTTCGGGGAGTTGATGTAGTCCTTGAACCGTCCCTGCACCGGGGGCCAGATGGCGTGGATGGCACCCAGTGCGGCCCAGCAGTCCTTCTCCGTGTCGACGATGACTCGGATCCCCACCAGGTCGAAGAGGTCATCGAACTCCTTGCCCCGGACCACCATCTTCTCATAGATGCTCCAGAGGTGCTTCGGCCGCCCGGTCACCTCGGCGGCGATCCCCGAATCGGCGATCCGCTCGCGCACCGCGACTAGCACCCGGGCCACGTACTCGTTGCGCATCGGCGCGCGGCTCGCCACCATCTGCTCGATCTCCCGGTACCGCTTCGGATGCAGCGTGACGAACGCGAGGTCTTCGAGCTGCCACTTGACCTCCTGGATCCCGAGCCGGTGGGCCAGTGGCGCATAGACGTCCAGGGTCTCCTGGGCGATCCGTCGTTGCTTCCACTCGGGCATCACCGACAGGGTCCGCATGTTGTGGAGCCGATCGGCCAGCTTGATGATAAGGACCCGCCAGTCGTTCGCCATCGCCACGAGCATCTTGCGGATGGTGGCTGCCTGCTGGGCCTCCTTCGAGTCGAACTGGAGCCGGTCGAGCTTGGTCACACCCTCGACGATCAGTGCCACCGCCTCACCGAAGTCACGGGCGATCACCTCGGTGGTGACCCCGGTGTCCTCGACCGCGTCGTGGAGGAGCGCTGCCGCCACCGTCTGCGCGTCCAGGCCGAGGTCGGCAACCACGCCTGCGACGGCGATCGGGTGGGTGATGTACGCCTCGCCGGACCGGCGGAACTGACCCGCGTGGGCCTCGGCGGCGGTATCCGCCGCCCGGACGATCAGGGAGACGTCCTCCCCCGGGTGTCTCAGGTGGAAGGCCTCGATGACCCGGTCCACCGACGCCCGCTCGTCGTCGGAGAGCCCAGGGCCGGGCTCCACCCTGGACGCGCCCGGAGAGCCGGAGGATCCGGCGACGAGCACGCCCCGCCCGGGCACCTCTCGGGCCAATGTCATCTCTCTACGGTACCCGCCCGCACCCACCCGTTCGACCGGGTCCGCCGGGCACCGGGGGCGGGACGACCGGGTCGGGTCAGCGCCTCCGACCCTTTCCGCCCTTCCCCTTGCCCTTGCGCGGACGGGGCGGGGGGCGGTTCCCGGCGGGTCGCGCCCCGCCGACCCGTGCCGGCGGCGCCGATCCCGAGGAGCGGGTGCTGCCCGCCGACGAACCGGCCGTGGCGGGGGCGGTGGCCGTGGCGGTGGCCGACCGGGACGCACCGGCCTTGGAGGACTGACCGCCGGCCCCGGGCCGGATGACCGTCCCCGACGACGCTCGGCCCCGACTGACGCGGCCCGTCCCCGGTCCCGCAGCCGCGCCGACCATCGCCGCGGCCGCGGCGGGGGTGAGGATGCCGATGCGGTCGCCACGGGTCTCCAACCGTTGCCGGATGGTGACATACCGGGGCTCGCGCTCTTTCATCAGGGCGAGGAGGGGCGAGGCGATGAAGATCGATGAGTACGCCCCGCTGGTCAGGCCGATCACCAGGGCGAGGCCGAAGCTCTGGAGCGTCGTGGCCCCGAGGATCACCGAGCCGACGATCAGGACGGAGAGCACGGGGATGATGGCCACCAACGACGTGTTGATGGAACGGGCCAGCGTCTGGTTCATCGACAGGTTCACCATGTCCGAGTAGCTCACCCGGCCGGAGGCACCGAGACCCTTGGCGTTCTCCCCGATGCGGTCGAAGACCACGACCGTGTCATAGAGCGAGTAGCCGAGGACGGTCAGCACGGCGATCACGGTGTCCGGCGTCACCTGGAACCCGGTGAGGGAGTAGATCCCGACCGTCACCAACAGGTCGTGGACCACTGCGGCCAGCGCAGCCACCGCCATCTTGAACTCGAACCGGAAGGAGATGTAGACCGCGACCGCGATGAAGAAGAGGATCAACGCCTCGACGGCCTTGTCCGTCACCTGGCCACCCCAGGTGGGACCCACATCGGTCACCGAGACGGTCGACGAGGACACGCCTCCGGCATGGGCGAGGGCGTTCTGGACGGCCGTCACCGTGGCCTGGTGCTGGCTGGTGGACAGCGAATTGAGGTCAGCCTGGACCTCGATCTGCTTCTCGTGGGTGATCTGGTTGGTGAGCTCCACCACCGTCGGCTGGCTGACGCCGTTCGCCTTGGCCACCGCGGCGGCCTGGGTCACGGTGAGGGTCTGGGACGGAACAGTCCACGAGGTCCCACCCTTGAAGTCGATCCCCAGGTTGAGGCCTCGGGTGCCGAGTGAGAGGACCCCCGCCAGGATGATCAGCCCCGAGATGGCGAACCACCAGCGCCGGTTCCCGATGAAGTCGAACGAAGTGCCGCCGCGGTAGAGGCGGATCAGGGCGTTCGGACCCTCCCGCCGGACCCGTCCGGTCTTCGCCGCTGATGCGAGCTCCTCATCGAACGTTTCGAGGTCCTCTTCCAAGTCCTCCGCCACATCCTCGGGCTCGACCGGCGCGTCCCCGTCGTCGATGACCGCGTCGATCACCTCCTCGTCACCCTCCGAGCCGGCCGGGCTCCCCTTGGCCCGCTTCCCGTTGGTTCCCGCCGGGGTCACCGTGCCACCTCCGTGGCCACACCGAGACCGGCGGCGACGCCCAGCGAGCTCGATTCGTTCGCGTTACGACTCCGCCCGAGGAGGACCACGAACGGTCTCGTGAAGAAGTAGGTCACGAAGATGTCGAGCACCGTGGAGAGGCCGAGGAAGAGGGCGAAGCCCTTCACCGTACCGATCGAGACGAAGTAGAGGATGACGGCGGCCAGCAGCGAGACCGCATCGGCCGCCAGGACGGTCCGAAAGGCGCTGGCGAACCCCTTGTCCACACTGGTCCTGACCGTTCTCCCGGATCGGGTCTCGTCCTTCAATCGCTCGAAGTAGACGATGTACGAGTCGACGGTGATCCCGACGGACACGATCAAGCCGATGATGCCGGCGAGGTCGATGGTGGTGTTCAGGCTCTGGCCCATGGCTGAGATGATGGCCCAGAGCAGGGCGGCGGTCACTGCCAGACCGCTGATGACCACCACCCCGAGGAGGCGGTAGTAGAAGAGCATGTAGAGCATCACCAGTGCCAGGCCGGCGAGGCCCGAGATGAGGCCCGCTCGGAGCGAAGCGGCACCGAGGGTGGGTGAGACGGTCTGGACGTTGATCCGGTCGAGCTTGACCGGGAGGGCTCCATAATTGAGTTCGACCGCCAGGGTCTTGGCCTGGTTCTCCGTGAAGCCGCCGGTGATCTGCACCTGGCCGTTGAACGAGGTGAAGGAGCCGTTGATCGGTTGGGTGATCGGCGCCGAGATGACCTGCCCGTCGAGGTCGAACGCGACGATGGCGTGGAACTGCTGGCTGGCCAGGGTGTCCCATGCCGTCGAACCGGGCCCGGTCAGGACGATGTCGACCGCCCAGGCGTTGTTGACCAGCTGTGCGGACGCCGACTTGATGGCGTTCCCGGTCACCGCAGCCGGGCCGAGGACGTACCGAGCGGTTCCCTGCGAGGGCGAAGATGGCGGGAGCAGCACGGTGGCGTTCTGGACATCCTTCGAGGGAGGCGTGGAAGGGTAGGTCGCGAACTGCGGGTCGTCGGGGATGTTGGTGTTGTAGGTGTAGGGCTGGGTGACACTCGAGGGGTTCGGCTTGACGTCCAGGTTCGCCGCGGTGAGCTGCGAGGACGAGGCGCAGGTGGTCGGGAGAGGGCCGGTCGAGGGCAGCTTCCCCTTGGGCACGCTGTAGGCGGGCGCATAGCAGAGCGCCGGGCGCAGGAAGAGCTGGGCGGTGTTGCCCAGCGTCGCCAACACCTGCTGCGTGTTCTTCTCTCCGGGGATCGAGACCGCGATCTCGTTGGACCCCTGGCTCCCGACGGTGGCCCCACTGGTACCCGCGTTCACCCGGTTGCTGAGGATGGTCACCACGTTGTCGAGCTCCTGCGCAGTGACCGGTTTGGCCGTCTTGTAGACGACCGACAGGCCCCCTTTCAGGTCGAGGCCGAGCTTAGGCGTCCAACCGGCGGCGACGGTGGAACCGAACGCGACCAGGGCGATCGCCACCACGCTGAACAGACTCACCCACAGGGACCGCTTGTTCCTCATCGTCCGTCAGCCCGATCGCCCGGGACCGCGTCCACCCTCGTCCCCCGTGTCATCGCCGTCCCCCGTGTCATCGCCGTCCCCCGTGTCATCGCCGTCCCCTAACGCCAGGCCGACCTCGTTCCCGAGCTTGCGGATGATGTACTGACGCAGCACGACGAACGACGCGCCCACGCTTGTCTCGAGCGTCACGCGGTCGTCCTCGATGTCGAGGATGTGACCGACGATCCCCCCGGCGGTGAGGACCTCGTCGCCCACCTCCCACTGGACGACCTGTTCGCGCTGCCGCTTGGCCTTCTGCTGCTGAGGCCGGAGAATGAGGAAGTAGAACCCCGCGGCGATCACCACCAGCAGCAGCACCGTCCCGCTCGAGTTGCTCGGCTTTTTGGCGGTGGTTGCGGCCAGGGTGGATGCACGTCCGACGAGAACCGAGACCGCGGTCGTCAGAGGATGATCGTGGAGTTGGGTGGGCTGCACAGCGGTCAGACTGTAGTCCAGGCGGTCACCGGACCGGGACCGGCGGGCCTCACGGAGCCCAGACAGCGACGACGTCCCTCCGGAACGACCCGAAACTCCCGGCGGCGATGGCGGAACGGGCCTGCTCCATCAACAAGAGGAGCTGGGCCAGGTTGTGGATGCTGAGGAGCCGCCACGCGGTCGGCTCCCCGACCAGGAGCAGGTGCCGGAGATAGCCCTTCGACCAGCGGAGGCAGGTCGAGCACCCGCAGGTCTCGTCGAGCGGCGTGTCGTCGCGCGCGTGGGCCGCGTTGCGAAGGTTGAGCCGGCCGCGTCCCGTCAGGATGGAACCGTGGCGGGCCATGCGGGTGGGCGCCACACAGTCGAACTGGTCGATCCCCAGCCCGATCGCCTCGACCAGGCCCACCGGGTCACCCACCCCCATCAGGTACCGGGGGAGGTCGGGGGGCAGCTCGGGGACGGTGGCGGCCAGCGCGTCCAGCATCGCTTCCCGTGGTTCCCCCACCGACAGCCCTCCGATGCCGTAGCCGTCGAACCCGATCTCGACGGTCCGGCGGGCGCTCTCCACACGGAGGACGGGGTCGGTTCCCCCCTGGACGATGCCGAACAGGGCCTGTCCCTCCGGACGATCCACGAAGGTCCGGTGGTGCCGCCAGGCCCGGCCGGCCCACACCGCCGTCCGCTCCACGGCCTGCCGGAGCGCGCCGGGCTCGGCAGGCAGCGTCGTACAGACGTCCAGCACCATCTGGATGTCGGCGCCGATCCTTCCTTGGGCCTCGACCGCGCCCTCGGGTGTCAGGTGCAGCTTCGCTCCGTCGTAGACGGACGTGAACTCCACACCGTCGTCGTCGACCACCGGGTGCAACGAGTGCACCTGGTAGCCACCCGAGTCCGTCAGCGCATGGCCCGACCACCCGGTGAAGCGGTGGATCCCGCCCAGCGCGGCGATCTCCTCGACTCCCGGCCGCAGCATCAGGTGGTAGGTGTTGGCCAGCACCACCTCCACCCCGAGCCCGTCGAGGTCGGCGCTGTCCAGAGCCTTCACCGCCCCACGGGTCCCGACCGGCATGAAGGCGGGGATCCGGTACGACCCACGTCCCGTGTGCACCCGACCGGTCCGGGCGCTTCCGTCCGCAGCCACCACCTCCACGCGGGTGGCGGTCACCAGGCCGGGGGGAGCTTCGGTCCGAGCCGCGTCGTGACCATGGCGTCACCGAAGGAGAGGAACTGGTACCGCTCGGCCAGGGCGGTCGCGTAGAGCTCCCGCCACTCCGGTCCGCCGAACGACTCCACCAGCAGCAGCAGGCTCGAACGGGGCAGGTGGAAGTTGGTCACCAGCACGTCCACCACACGGAACGGGAACGTGCCGTGGATATACAGGTCGGTCCGGCCCGCCAGGCGCCCGGTCGCCGCAGCCGACTCGAGTGCCCGCACTGCCGTCGTGCCGATCGCGATGACCCGCCGGGCCCCCGAGCAGGTGGCGATCGTCTCTTCGGGGACCGCATAGCGCTCGGTGTGGATGACGTGCCCGGAAGGCGTCACCGCCGTCACCGGACGGAAGGTGTCGAGGCCGATGGCCAGGTCCACCGTCGCCACGGTCGCACCGGCCCGGCGGCATCGGGCCAGCAGCTCCGGCGTGAAATGGAGCCCCGCCGTCGGGGCGGCCACGGACCGCTCCCACGCGGGACGCTCCGCCGCGAACACGGTCTGGTACCGCTCGGGGTCGGGGAGGGGGTGGTGGATGTAAGGCGGGAGTGGCATCGACCCTGCCCGATCGACCACCGAGGGGTCGAGAAGCCGCACCGACCGACGACCGCCGTCGCCGTCCAGACGTTCACCTACCTCGAGGACGGGCCCCGCTCCCCCGGAGCGGGACGAAGGATCCGGGCGCTCGAAGAGGGTGGTCCCGGGCCGGAGCCTCCGTCCGGGACGGACGAGGGCTTCCCACGTCTCACCGGCAGGATCCCTCGGCTCGAGGAGGAGCACCTCCGCTTCGCCGCCCGACGCCTTGACCAGGTGCAGCCTGGCCGGCAGGACCCGTGTCTCGTTGACCACCACGACATCCCCCTCCCTCAGCAGCGACGGGAGCGCGTCCATGGTCAGGTGACCGGGACGCCCGTCACGGGTGAGCCGGGGGGATACGAGCAACCGGGCGGCGCTGCGCGGCTCGACCGGCTCCTGGGCGATCGCCTCCTCCGGCAGGCCGTAGTCGTAGGCAGCCATGGGGGCCTCGGCTTCGACGGGACCCGTTGCCCGTTCGGGTGCGTGCGGCATCGTCCCCATCGTCGCAGACACCCGCGCAGCCGGAGGCACGATGCGCTGGCGTCCGGGTCCGCCGGGTCGTGCGGGGCCAGTGGTCTTCGGGTGCCGGACGACGGACCTCGCGGCGCCCGGCACGTTCAGCGGGGAAGCGGGCTGTAGAAGACCAGGCCGTTCCCCATGTGGTCGTAGACCACCGCACGGCGCTCGTGCGCGTCGTCGTAGGGTCCTCTGACGACGGCACCCCCGTCGGCCTCGATCGCCGCGGCGGCGGCATCGACGTCGGAGGTCTTGATTCCGACGACGACCTTGCCGGGCATCGGATGGTCCACCGCGGTCGCCAGCGCAAGGGTGACCGTCCCCCCGTCGAGGGCGGCGTAGTGGGATCCGTCGCGGAACTTCAGCGACATCCCGAGCGTCTCGGTGTAGAACCGGATGGATTCGTCAAGGTCGTCGGTCGAAAGCACCACCATGCGTACGTCGTAGTCGCTCACTGTTCCTCCTTCGGTCGGCACCATGCGAGAGAACCATGGCTCGGGCAGTCTCGCGTAGGACTGCGGTGCCACTGCCTGCCTCCCGGCGGTCGTTCGTTCCACTGGTCCGGGAAGCGCGGACGTTGGAGCCTTGTGACCCGCGTCCGTCCGGCGGCTTCCCTGTCGGCGTCCGTCAGAACAGCCCGGGGTCGACCGGGGTGATCCCGAGGTGCGCCCACGCGCGCGGTGCCGCCATCCGGCCCCGCACCGTCCGCTGGAGGAGGCCCTGCTGGAGCAGGTAGGGCTCGTAGGCATCCTCCACCGTCGACGGCTCCTCTCCGATGCACTGCGCCAGCGTGGTCAGTCCGACGGCCCGCCCCGCGAAGCGCCGGCAGAGCACGTCGAGGATGGCACGGTCCACCTTGTCGAGCCCGAGGGTGTCGACGCCGAAGAGCTCCAGCCCCGTGACTGCGGACGCACCGGTGATCGCCCCTTCGGCGCGGACCTCGACGAAGTCGCGCACCCTGCGCAGCAGTCGGTTGGCGATCCGTGGGGTCCCCCGCGAGCGCTCTGCGATCCGCAGCGCCCCCTCGGCATCGATCGGGACGCCGAGGATCCCCGCCGAGCGTTCGACGATCGACCGGAGCTCATCGACGTCGTAGAGGTCGAGTCGTCCGACGAAGCCGAACCGGTCACGGAGCGGACCGGTGACCAGGCCCGTCCGCGTCGTGGCGCCCACCAGGGTGAACCGGGGGAGATCCAGCCGGATGCTGCGGGCGGTCGGGCCCTTTCCGATGAGGATGTCGAGCTTGAAGTCCTCCATCGCCGGGTAGAGGATCTCCTCCACCGCCCGGTTCAGCCGGTGGATCTCGTCGATGAACAAGACGTCGCCCTCTTGGAGGTCGGTCAGGAGCGCCGCCAGGTCGCCCGCCCTGACCAGGACGGGGCCGGCCGTGATCCGTAGCCCCACGCCCATCTCGGCCGCCACGATCCCCGACAGCGAGGTCTTCCCCAGCCCGGGTGGACCAGCGAACAAAAGGTGGTCGACCGGCTGCCGACGCCTGCGGGCAGCCTCGATCACGATCTGGAGGTGCTCCGTCAACTGCCGCTGGCCGACGAACTCGGCCAGGGTGCGGGGGCGGAGCCCCGCCTCGTCGAGCTCCTCGGCAGGCTCTGCCTCGGCCGCCACCTCACGGGCCGCCACCTCACGGGCCGGTGGCGACACGCGCCCCTCCGACCGGTCCCCGCCGTGGTCGCCTCCGGCCTCGCCATCCAGGGCGCCGCGACCCTCGAGGACCTCGCGCCGGGCGTCAGGGGTCATCGGGCGGCTGCCAGGCTACGGAGAGCCGCTCGGACCTGTTCCTCGACGGTGCCGCTGTCCGGGACCTCGTCGAGCACGGTGCGGACCTCCTCCGGCCCGTACCCGAGCTCGGTGAGCGCAGCACGGACCTCACCCCGGACCGGCCGCTCCCCACCCCCCGGCCGGAGGGCAACCCCCCCGTCGATCGGCAGGTCGAGCCTGGCCTTGAGCTCGAGGAGCAGTCGGGCCGCCGTCTTCCTCCCCACGCCGGGAACCAGGCACAGGGTGTCGAGGTCGTCCTCGACGACGGCCGCGGCCAAGGACGCCGGAGAGAGCGACGAGACGATGGCCAGAGCCAACGTCGGACCGACCCCGTGGGCGCCGAGCAGCGCCTCGAAGCAGCGGCGCTCGTCGGCGTGGGCGAAACCGAACAGGACGATCGCATCCTCCCGGACGTGGGTGTGCACGTGGAGGAACACCTCCGACCCGTCGATCCCGGTCGTCGCGAAGGTCGTCGCGGGGACCGAGACGCGATAGCCGACCCCGCCGACCTCGACCACCACCTCCCCGGGCGTCGGGCGGTCGATCAGCGCTCCCCGGAGCGACCCGATCATCGCGGAGCCCCTTCGGAGGCTTCGGAACCCGGGGTGCCGACGGTCGAGGGAGCCGGGAACGGGTGTGTGGCGGCTGCGACCGCCCGGCGGAGGGGCTGCATCGTCACGTAGCACGCCGCCAGGGCGAGTGCGTCCGCCACGTCCGGGGGGCGGGGTGGTGCGGTCAACCCGAGCACCGACGCCACCATCCGTTGGACCTGGTCCTTGGTCGCCCCCCCGTAGCCGACCAGCGCCTGCTTCACCTCGTTCGAGGTGAACTGCGCCACCTCGCACCCGGACTCGGCCGCCGCCATCAGGGCGACCCCGGCCGCCTGCCCGGTCGCCATGGCCGTCCGGGCGTTCACCTGGAAGAACACCCGCTCGACGACCACCGCCTCGGGTCGGTACTCGCCCACGAGCGCTCGCAACTCTTCGGCCAGCACCCGGAGCCGCTCGGGGAGGGCCATGTTCGGAGACGTGGAGATCACACCGCCGGCGACCGCGGTCATGTCCGATCCCCGCCGCGAGACCACGCCGTAGCCGCAACGGGACAGGCCCGGATCGATCCCCAGCACGAACATGCGTTCGATGGTAGCGCGCCGGGCGCGGCCGGGGGGCGATGGGCGGACGGCGGGACCCGCCCCCGTCGACCGCCCCGTCCGCGCCTCACCCCTCGTAGGAGGCCAGCACGTCCTCGGGGATGTCGACGTTCGCATAGACGGTCTGCACGTCGTCGTGGTCCTCCAGCGCGTCGATGAGCCGGAGGATCTTGCGCGCCGTCCCGGAGTCCTCTACCGCGACGCTGGTGGTCGGCACCATCGACAGCTCGGAGGAGCTGGGGGCGAGACCTGCTTCCTCCAGCGCCGCCCGGACCGCCATCAGGTCGTGGGGGTCCGTGGTGACCGCCCAGTGGTCCCCCTCGTCGGACAGGTCCTCGGCCCCCGCCTCCATGGACACCTCCATCACCCGCTCCTCCTCGAACGTCCGGGGTACGGAGATCAGGCCCTTGCGCTCGAACTGCCAGCTGACCGCGCCGGGCTCCGCCATCGACCCTCCGAGCTTCGAGAAGGTGCTCCGCACCTCGGCGCCGGTCCGGTTCCGGTTGTCCGTCAGGCATTCCACGATCACCGCCACGCCGTCGGGGGCATAGCCCTCGTAGGCCACCGCCTCGTAGCGCACTCCCTCGAGCTCTCCGGAACCCCGCTTGATCGCCCGCTCGATGGTGTCGATCGGCACGGAGGCGTCCCGTGCCTTGGCGTACATGGTGCGCAAACTGGCGTTGGCGGTCATATCGCTCCCACCCTCGCGGGCGGCGACCTCCACCTGCCGGATGATCTTTGCGAACACCTTGGCCCGCGCGGAGTCCTGGGCCCCCTTGCGGTACTTGGTCGTCGCCCACTTCGAATGTCCCGACATCGTCTCCGTCCTCCTCTCCGGCCGGCGAGCTTCCCGGCCGGCTGGCGCCCGCCCGAAAGGCTGATCAGGCCTCGGTCTTGGTCATCTCCACGAACAACCGGTGTACGCGCCGATCGGTCGTCAACTCCGGGTGAAAGGCGGCGACCAGGACCCGGCCCTGGCGGCACAGGACGGGAGTCCCGTCGCCGCCTTCTCGACGGCGGTGGTCCGCTCCGCCAACCCGGGGTCCTGACGGGAGCGACGCGAGGACCTCCACGCCGGGCCCGGCCTCCTCCACCAGGGGTGCCCGGATGAACACGGCGGGCACCGGCGGATCGCCGAGGGACGCCGCTGCGATCGGGCATTCGAACGATGCCTCCTGGCGGCCGTAGCCGTTGCGCCGCACCGTGAGGTCGATCAGCCCGAAGTGCCGTTGGTCCGGACGGCCGTCGACGACACGTGCCGCCAGCAGGATCATCCCCGCGCAGGTCCCGAGCACCGCCAGTCCGCCCCGCAGGGCGTCCGCGAGGGGATCGAACAACCCCGAAGACTCCAGGAGCATCGACAAGGTGGTCGACTCACCGCCCGGGAGGACCATGCCGCGGAGCCCGGGCAGGTCGTCGGGGGTCCGCACTGGCCGGCACACTTCGCCCAGGCTCGCCAGCACCTCCGAGTGCTCTCGCACGTCGCCCTGGAGCGCGAGCACGCCGATGGTCACGCCCGGACACCCCGCCGGGCTGCTCCCCTACCAACCACGGTCGGCCAGGTGGACCTCGAGCGACCCGATCTCCTCGCCCGGCATCGCCTCGCCCAGACCGGCCGAGACCTTCGCCACCAGATCCGCGTCGGCGTAGTGCGCGGTGGCCTCGACGATGGCGCTAGCGCGACGCACGGGATCGGCGCTCTTGAAGATGCCGGACCCGACGAAGACCGCCTCGGCCCCGAGCTGCATGACGAGCGAGGCGTCGGCAGGAGTGGCGATGCCGCCGGCACAGAAGAGCGGGACCGGCAGTCGACCGGTAGCGGCAATCTGGCGGACCAGGTCGATCGGTGCGGCGAGCTCCTTCGCCCAGGCGTAGAGCTCGGCCGAGTCGGCCTGGGTGATCCGGCGCACGTCCCCGAGGATCGAGCGGAGGTGCCGGACAGCCTCGACGATGTTGCCGGTGCCGGCCTCACCCTTCGACCGGATCAGGGCGGCCCCCTCCGAGATCCGGCGCAGCGCCTCCCCGAGGGACGTGGCCCCGCAGACGAAGGGGATGTCGAACGCCCACTTGTCGATGTGGTGCGCCTCGTCCGCCGGGGTGAGCACCTCGCTCTCGTCGATATAGTCGACTCCCAACGCCGCCAGCACCTGCGCCTCGGCGAAGTGGCCGATCCGGGCCTTGGCCATCACCGGGACGGTGACCGCCGCCTGGATCCCCTGGATCATCGCGGGGTCGCTCATCCGGGCAACCCCGCCGTCACGTCGGATGTCCGACGGAACCCGCTCGAGCGCCATCACCGCCACCGCGCCGGCGTCCTCGGCCACCTTCGCCTGCTCAGCGTCCACGACGTCCATGATGACCCCGCCCCGCAGCATGTCGGCGAGCCCCCGCTTCACCGTCATCGTCCCTGTCACCGGTTGACCTGGCGTCCGATCCGAACCCGGTCGTCCTTCGGCTGTGGCGCTTTCCGGAGCCTCACTCATCCCCCCACTCTACCGCCACCAGCCGGGCGCGCTCCCGGGCGGAACGTCCGCGCGCCGGTCGCAGATGCCCCCGGCAGCCGTCTCCTCACCGGACCGCAGCAGTACGCACCAGGAGGCCGGCGTCGTCCGACCGTCCGAACGATCGGGGCAGCCATCTCCTCACCGGTACGCACGAGGCCGGTGTGCTACGCAGGGCGCATGCCCAGGCTCGAACCGTTCGCCGGTCTCCGCTACGACTGCTCCCGCCTCGACCTCGACTCGGTGATCGCCCCGCCGTACGACGTCGTCGACGAACAGGAGCGGTCGCGGCTCGCTGCCCGGCACCGCGCCAACGCCGTCCACCTCGAACTGCCGCAGCCGGACCGACGCAGGGGTCTCGACCGGTACCAGCACGCGTCGGCGCTCCTGGCCGACTGGGAGCAGAGCGGCACCCTGGCACGTGACGCCCACCCGGCCCTCTACCCCTACCGGATGACCACGCCGGACGGCCGGGCGACGGACGGGGTCATCGGCGCGCTGTCCCTCGACCCCGCGGACACCACCGACGTCCTGCCGCACGAGCAGACCCTGCCGAAGCCCATGAGTGACCGCCTCGACCTGCTGCGGGCGACGAGGGCCAACCTCTCCCCGATCTGGGGCCTCTCCCTCACCGCCGGTCTGACCGGCAGGTTCGTCGTCTCTGCTCCGCCGGCGATGGCGGCGACGGACGACGAGGGGGTCCTCCACGAGCTCTGGGTGCTCGACGACCCCGCCGCCGTCGCCGCCGTGTCGGAGGGGATCGCCACCTCCCCGGTGGTGGTCGCCGACGGCCACCACCGCTACGAGACAGCCGTACGGTACCGGGAAGAGGTCGTGGGCATCGGAGGCGGCGGCTCCGGGGCATCCTCGATCATGGCGCTGGTCGTCGAGCTCTCTGACGACCAGCTGGCGGTCGGCACCTTCCACCGTGCCCTCTCGCGACTGCCGGAGGGCCTCGACCTGGTCGAGGCGTTCTCCTCCCGGTTCGACGTCACCCGAGCGGGGCCCGCCGACGAGCGCACCCTGGCGGCACTGGCGGAAGCAGCCGCACTCGCCCTGGTGATGCCGTCGGGTGCCTGGCTTCTGACACCGAGGGACGGTACCGCGGAGGCCGCCGGCTCCGCGCTCGACGCCTCGATGGTCGCACTTCCCCTCGCCGAGCTCCCCGCCCACGAGCTGGAATTCCTCCCCGACTGGCACCAGGTGGGACCGGCGCTCGGCTCGCAACGGGCCCAGGCGGTCGTGCTGCTGCGTCCGGTCACCGTCGCCCAGATCGCCGCATGGGCGCGTGAGCGCCGCCGCATGCCCCCGAAGACGACGTACTTCCACCCCAAGCCCCGCACCGGAATGGTGTTCCGGACCTTGGACATCCCGGCCGACGCTCGCTAGCCTCGCTCCCCCGGTGACCGCGGCAGGCTCACCGGGCACCGGGGAACGTGCCTGTCGCGGATGGCCGGAGAGACACACCGGGAGGATCCCGGGAGACCGCGGGGGACGGGATGCGTAGATCGGGGGTCGGCGGTCGCAAGCGCACGGTGACGACGGTCGCCGCCGTCTGCCTCGCCTGGTTGGCCTGCTCCTGTACGGGGGCGCCGCCGTCCACCCGGTCGGCGGCCAGGCACGTCCCCGTCGGGACGGCCCCGGTGGTGGGGGTCACGTCGACCACGGCGGCCCCCACCACCCGGCCGACAAGGAGCGCGTCGGTCGCCCCACCGCCCGCGGCGGCCGGAGGGGGTGTCCCCGCGCAGGCCGCCGGGTGGTCGGTCGCCTTGAGCACCTTGCCGCCGGGAGGAGGCATGACCTCCGTCGCGTGCCTTTCCGACACGTTCTGCATCGCCGCCGGTGGCGGGGCGAACCAGGCAGACCTCACCGGGACCGACGGCGCCGGACTGACCGAGTCGTGGGACGGTACGGCCTGGTCCGACCCCAGCACGGCCTTCCCCGCGCCGGACCAGCCGTCCGGCCCGTGGCCGGTGCTGCCCGCCATCACGTGCACGGAGGGACCGTTCTGCGTCGTCGTCGAGGCCGGCGGTGCCGTCACCAACGGCGACGGCACCGATTGGATCGCGCCGGTCGCCCTTCCCCCGGCCCCGTCGGTGGCGCCGAACCCGTCCGATCCCGGTCCCGGGCACCCCGGTGTCCGCGAGGTCTCCGTCGCCTGCCCCTCCGCGCGCTTCTGTGCCATCGTGGACAACACCGGGAGCATCTGGACCTGGTCGGACGGTACCTGGCTGCCGACCCGCTCCTTCACGACGCCCGGACCAGGGGGGACCGGCGATCCGGTCGCCTTGTACGCTCCCGGCCGGGTCGGTCTGGCCTGTTCGACGCCATCGGCCTGCACGGCGGTGATCGGATCGACCGCACTCGACTGGAACGGCTCGGCGTGGTCCGAGGAGCCCGTGGCCTGGGGCCCGCAGCCCGGGCCCGCCGGCGCCGCGGTCGCGTGCCCCGCGTCCAGCCTGTGCGCCATCGTCACCGGATCCGGCGTCTCCGTCCGCGTCGGCACGGCCGGTTGGTCGCCTCCCACGTCCATCGATCCGGGCGGCGTGCTCGACTCGATCTCCTGCCCGACCACGACGTTCTGCATGGCCGCCGACACCGTCGGGGCGGTGGTGTCGTGGGACGGCTCGACGTGGTCGGCGCCCGCAACCGTCCTCCCTGCGGCCACCGAGTACCCGGGGATCGGGACCACGGTCTCGTGCACATCCGGCCAGTTCTGTATGGTCGTGAACGGGGACGGCGACTATGCCACCTTCGCCGGGTCCCCGACCGAGCCGGCGGCGGGTCCCTGACCGCGCCCCACGCCGGGGACCGGAGCCGATCCGGGCCGTGGCCCACGACCGAGTCCACGACCGAGTCCACGACCGAGTCCACGACCGAGTCCACGACCGACAGGAAGGACCGACCGCGATGACCACCGGGGACGCACCCATGACCGGGGAATATTCCACCATCCGCCTCGACATCGACGAGCCGGTCGCCACCATCACCTTGCACCGGCCCGACCGGCTCAATGCCTTCACCGACACGATGCGCCGGGAGCTCATCGACGCGTTCGACCGCACCGATGCGGACGACGCCGTCCGGGCCGTCGTCGTGACCGGATCCGGGAGGGCCTTCTGTGCGGGTGCCGACCTCGCCTCCGGCGCCGGCACCTTCGACCGGATCGCACCACCATCGGCGGGTGCCGTCCCGCGTGACGGCGGTGGCACGGTGGCACTGCGGATCTTCGACTCGCTCAAACCGGTGATCGCCGCCGTCAACGGGCCGGCGGTCGGCGTCGGGGCCACCATGACGCTCCCCATGGACGTCCGGCTCGCCGCTGACGGCGCCCGGTTCGGCTTCGTGTTCACCCGCCGGGGGCTCGTCCCCGAGGCCGCTTCGAGCTGGTTCCTGCCGCGCCTCGTCGGGATCAGCCAGTCGATGGAGTGGATGGCCAGCGGGAGGGTGTTCGGCGCCGCGGAGGCCCTGGAGGGCGGGCTGGTCCGCAGCGTCCACGCACCCGACCGCCTGCTGACGGCAGCCCGCGACCTTGCACTGGAGATGACCCAGGCCACCTCCCCCGTCTCGGTGGCGATCACCCGCCGGCTGCTGTGGACCATGCTCGGGGCGCCGCACCCGATGGACGCCCACCGGGCCGATTCGTTGGCGATGTCCCGACGGGGCCCCTCGGAGGACGCCCACGAAGGCATCGCCGCGTTCCTCGAGAAGCGCGCTCCCTCCTTTCCCGGTCGGGTCAGCGACGGCCTCCCGGACCTCTTCCCCGGGCGGCCGGCTCCTCGGTACTGACGAGGAGTGACGTCGCCTTCCGTCGGTCGGTCCCGAGGTTCGCTAACGTTCGGGCCGGGCGGTAGTGCCGCCACCGGATGGAAGGCAGGCGATGAAGATCACGACGATGCTCAGCTACGCGGGTGGGTTCCGCGAGTCTGCCGCCCAGGTGGCGGAGCTCGAACGGGGTGGCCTCGACCTGGTCTGGGTGGCCGAGGCCTACGGCTTCGACAGTCCCAGCCTGATGGGATACCTCGCCGCGCTCACCGAACGGGTCGAGATCGGGGCGGCCATCCTCCCGATCTACACACGCACCCCGACGCTGATCGCCATGACCGCAGCCGGGATCGACGCGCTGTCCGACGGCCGGTTCCACCTCGGACTGGGCGCCTCGGGTCCCCAGGTCATCGAGGGCTTCCACGGGGTCCCGTACACGAAGCCCCTGGCGCGTACCCGCGAAACCATCGATATCTGCCGCCTGACCTGGGGGCGGGAGGCCCCGCTCACCTACGACGGCTCGGTGTTCACGCTGCCGCTCCCCCCAGAGCAGGGGACCGGGCTCGGCAAGGCGCTCAAGATCATCGGTCACCCGATCCGTCCGTCCATCCCGATCTGGGTCGCCTCCCTCGGGGAGAAGAACGTCGAGATGACGGCCGAGGTGGCCGACGGCTGGATCCCGATGATCTTCGTCCCCGAGCGCGCCAAGGAGGTGTGGGGGCCGGCTCTCGCGGCCGGCGCGGCCCGCCGTGACCCTTCGCTCGGGCCGTTGCAGATCACGGCCGGGGGCCTGCTGGCCATCGGCGACAGTGCCGAGGTGCGGGAGGTGCGGGAGCTGTCCCGGGCCATGCTCGCGCTCTACATCGGAGGCATGGGAGCGAAGGGGAAGAACTTCTACAACGAGGTGGCGATCAGGGCCGGGTTCGAACAGGAGGCGGAGAAGATCCAGGACCTGTACCTTGCGGGCCACAAGCAGGACGCCGCCGCCGCGGTGCCTGCCGAGCTGCTGGAGCTGACCTCGCTCTGCGGCACGGAGGACTACGTCGCCGAGCGCATCGCCGCCTACGCCGAAGCCGGCGTCACCCACCTGCAGGTGGCCCCCGTGCCCGTGGGCGACCAACGTGCGGTCGACCTGATCGAGACGGTCAAACGGCTGGCCGGCTGAGCACCGGCCACGCCCCGGGCATCGGGCTCCGGGGCGTGGCCGGCACCGACATCCCGTCAGCTCACCGTCCAGGACGAGCCCGAGCGCAGGAGGGCGCGCAGGTCGCCCGTCCCCCGGCGCTCGATGACGTGGTCGACCTGGCGGTTCATCTCGGTCCCGTACTCCGGTCGGTCCACGTCGCGGAAGACGCCGATCGGCGTCGGCTCAGTGGGCCCGGCCGCCAGATGGCTCAACTGGAACGCAAGCCCGGGGTTGTCCCGGTGCTCGTCGTGGACCAGCAACGCCGACTCGCCCACGGTCGCCGTGTCCACGATCTCGACGGTCCCGTCGGTCCTCATCACCACCCCGTGCTGGCCCTCGGCGCCGAACCGGATCGGTTCGCCCTGCACCAGGGGGATCAACATGTCCGCGCGGTGGTCCTTGCCGGTGATCGCCTCGAATGCCCCGTCGTTGAAGACGTTGCAGTTCTGGTAGATCTCGACGAACGACGCCCCCTGGTGGGCGTGGGCCCGGCGGAACACCTCCATCATGTGCTTGCGATCCATGTCGTGGGTACGGGCCACGAAGGTCGCCTCGGCCCCGAGGGCCAGGCTCATCGGGTTGAACGGCTGCTCGAGCGATCCGAAGGGGGTGGACTTGGTGACCTTGTGCACCTCGGACGTCGGCGAGTACTGCCCCTTGGTCAGACCGTAGATCTGGTTGTTGAAGAGGAGGATGGTGATGTTGATGTTGCGCCGGAGCGCATGGATCAGGTGGTTCCCGCCGATGGAGAGCGCGTCGCCGTCACCGGTCACCACCCACACGTCCAGGTCGGGCCGGGTGGCGGCCAGGCCGGTGGCGATGGCGGGCGCCCGGCCGTGGATGGAGTGCAGCCCGTAGGTGTTCATGTAGTAGGGGAACCGGGCCGCGCAGCCGATACCCGACAGGAAGACGGTGCTCTCCCGGCGCACTCCGAGTTCGGGCATCAACATCTGGACGGCGGCCAGGATCGAGTAGTCCCCGCAACCGGGACACCACCGCACCTCCTGGTCGGACGACCAGTCCTTGCGGGTGGTGAGGGGCACCGGCACCGCGTGGTCCTCGGCTCGGGCGTGGGCGAGGTCGGTCATCGCTGGGACACCTTTCCATGGTCCGGGAGCAGCCCGTCGGCGAGCTCGGTGGGGGGGAGCGGGCCCGGGGGCTCCCCCGCCGCCGCGTCTGCACCGGAGGCGTTGATCAGTTCGAGGATGGCCGCCTCCATGGCCGCGGCCCGGAAGGGCACTCCTTTGACCTGGGTGAAGGAGACCGCGTCGACCAGGTATTCGGCCCGCAGGAGCCGGCTCAGCTGCCCCAGGTTCACCTCCGGGACCAGCACCTTCCGGTAGCGGACGAGCACGTCGCCGAGGTCCGCCGGGAACGGGTTCAGGTGGGTGAGGTGGGCCTGGGCCACCTTGTGCCCGCGGGCTCTCGTGCGCTGCACCCCGGCGGCGATGGCACCGTACGTCGAACCCCAGCCGATGACCAGGAGATCGGCGGCTCCGTCCGGGTCGTCGAGCTCGGTGAGGGGGATGTCGCGGGCAATGCCGGCGATCTTCGCCGCCCGGAGCCGGGTCATCCGCTCGTGGTTCAAGCCGTCGTAGTTGACGTTGCCCGACCCGTCCTCCTTCTCGAGGCCACCGATCCGGTGCTCCAGACCGGCCACGCCGGGAGGGGCCCAGGGACGGGCCAGGGTGTCCTCGTCCCGGAGGTAGGGCCAGAACACCTCGTGTCCTTCCCGGTCGACGTGGTTGGTGCTGGTTGCGAAGCCCGGGTCGATCACCGGGAGGTCCTCCACGTCGGGGAGCCGCCACGGTTCGGTCCCGTTGGCGAGGTAGCCGTCCGAGAGCAGGATGACCGGAGTCCGGTAGGTGACGGCGAGGCGGACCGCCTCCACCGTGGCCGCGAAGCAGTGCGAGGGGGTCTTCGGCGCAACGATCGGGAGAGGTGCCTCGCCGTGACGCCCGTACATCGCATGGAGCAGGTCCGCTTGCTCCGTCTTGGTCGGCAGCCCCGTCGAAGGCCCACCCCGCTGGACGTCGACGATCAGGAGCGGTAGCTCGAGGTTGATGGCGAGCCCGATCATCTCCGCCTTCAGATCCACGCCGGGGCCGGACGTGGTGGTGACGCCCAGGGCTCCGCCGAAGGAAGCGCCGAGAGCGGCGCCGATGCCGGCGATCTCGTCCTCGGCCTGGAAGGTGCGGACGCCGAACTCCTTGTGCTTGGACAGCTCGTGGAGGATGTCGGAGGCAGGCGTGATCGGGTACGTGCCGAGGAACAGGGGCAGCCCGCTCCGGACGGAAGCGGCGATCAGTCCCCACGCGGTGGCCGTGTTGCCGGTGATGTTGACGTACTCCCCGGGAGGCAGCTCAGCCGGCCGGACCTCGTAGGCGGACTCGAAGAGCTCGGCCGTCTCGCCGAAGTGGAACCCCGCCTTGAGGGCGCGCTGGTTCGCCTCGCGCACCAACGGCTTGTCCGCGTAGCGCTCGTTGATCCAGGAGACGGTCGCCTCCACCGGACGGGTGTAGAGCCAGCTGATGAGACCCAGGGCGAAGAAGTTCTTGGAGCGCTCCGCGTCGCGGGGCTTCACCCCGGCGTCCTTGGAGACCTCCGTGGTGATCGAGGTCATCGGGACCTCGTAGACCGTGTACGCCGAAAGGCTCCCGTCACCCAGTGGGCTGACCTCGTAGCCCGCCTTGGCCAGGTTCCGCTCCTCGAAGGCATCGACATTGACGATGATGGTCGCTCCGGGTGGGAGCGTGCCCAGGTTGGCCCGCAACGCGGCCGGGTTCATGGCCACCAGGACGTTCGGGGCGTCACCGGGCGTCGAGATGTTGTGATCGGAGATGTGGACCTGGAACGCGGAGACCCCGGCGAGGGTCCCGGCCGGAGCCCTGATCTCCGCCGGGAAGTCCGGGAAGGTGGCCAGGTCGTTCCCGAGGATCGCCGAGGAGGTGGTGAACCGGTCCCCCGCCAGCTGCATGCCGTCCCCCGAGTCCCCGGCGAACCGGATGACCACGCGGTCGAGGAGTTGGGACGGATGCTGATCGATCGAGGTGTCGGACACCATGCTCCTCTTCTTCGTGCTGCTCAGGGCTTCATTCGTGCTGCGCGCAGCCCTCGCAGCTCCTGGTACCCGGTCACCGGATCCTCCTCGGCGCCGTCACATCGTCCGGACCGGGCAGGACGGAGATCCGTCCGTCCCTGCGGGCCGCTTGCTGCCAGTGTACCGCCGCCCCCGCCGGACCCGGTGACGGTTGTTCAGGCCACCGTCACCTCGGCGTCGAGGTAGACGTCCTGGATGGCGTGGATGAGCTCGACGCCCTCGTCCATCGGCCGCTGGAAGGACTTCCGCCCCACGATGAGCCCGGCGCCGCCCGCTCGCTTGTTGATCACCGCCGTCCGCACCGCCTGGGCGAGGTCGCTCTCCCCCTTGGACTCCCCGCCGGAGTTGATGAGACCGATCCGACCGGCGTAGCAACAGGCCACCTGCCAGCGCGTCAGGTCGATGGGGTGGTCGGTCGTCAGGCGGCTGTAGACCAGGGGGTCGGTCTTCCCGAAGGCGAGCGCGGTGTACCCGCCGTTGTTCTCGGGTTGCTTCTGCTTGATCAGGTCGGCCTCGATGGTCACCCCGAGGTGATTCGCCTGTCCGGTGAGGTCGGCGGAGAGGTGGTAGTCGGTGTCCCCCTGCTTGAAGGCGCTGTTGCGGAGATAGCACCACAGAACCGTGAACATGCCCAGCCGGTGCGCCTCGGCGAAGGCCCGGGACACCTCTACGATCTGGCGGTCGGCCTCGGCCGAACCGAAGTAGATGGTGGCCCCGACGCCTACGGCACCAAGATCGAACGCTTGCTGCACCTGGGCGAACATGATCTGGTCGTACGTGTTCGGGTAGTTCAGGAAGTCGTTGTGGTTGAGCTTCACGATGAACGGGATCTTGTGCACGTACCGGCGCGACACGATGCCCAAGCCGCCCAGCGTGGTGGCGATGGCGTTGCAATCGGCAGCAACGGCCAGATCGCAAAGCTTCGCCGGATCGAAGTAGGCGGGGACCTTGGCGAAGCTCGCCCCCGCCGAGTGCTCGATGCCCTGGTCCACCGGGAGGATCGAAAGGTACCCGGTCCCCCCGAGCCGCCCCGTGCCGTAGAGCATCCCGAGGTTGCGGAGCACGGCCGGGGATCGGTCCGAGTGGAGGAAGACATCCTCCACATGGTCGGGACCGGGGAGCGTCAGCAGTTCGGAGGGGAACGCGGTGGCGCGATGACCGAGCAGAGAGTCAGCCTCGTCACCGAGGAGTTGTTCGAGATCCATCGGGCGAGCCTACCGGGAGTCGCCACCGGGCGAGAAGCGCGACCGGGACGGTTCAGCGGGTGCCCGGGATGTCCCGCCGCGGCCCTCGGGCACGGGCGGGGGGACCCAGCGACTCGATCCGTTGGGCGACGTCGTAGGCATCGGGATCCACCGCCGCCACCCGTGAGAAGAGCTCCCGTGCCCGCGCCAGGTCACCGGAGCGCTCCATGAGGTCGCCCAGGACGTACCATTGGCGAAGATGCCGTTCGGCGGGATGGCGCACCGTGCGACCCGCCCCGGCGTCCACCAGCAGGGCGATGGCTCCGGCCAGGTCGCCGGCGTCTGCCCGGGTCCCGGCCAGGACCAGGCGGCCTTCGGAGAGCACCTCGGGGTCCGGCGAGCCGCGGCGGAGCTCCATGAAGAGCGCCTCGACCCGTCGGGGCCTCCCGAGCGCCCGGTGGCAGTCCATCCGGACCGGATGCTGGTCCACCGAGCCGGTAAGTGCGGAAAACGCCTCGAGGTTCACCAGGGCCGCCTTCCAGAACCCTTGATGGTACTGGCTCAACGCCAGCAGCTCCCGGGCCGAAGGCGCCGTAGGGATCGCATCAGTCACCACCTTGAGGATCCGGGACGCGTCCCGGTAGCGCTCCCGCTCGAAAGCCCCGATGCCGGCTGCCATCCGCTCGGTCATCCGCTCCCGGAGATGGCTCCAGTCCGGTCCGGCCGCCGACGCCAGCTCGTTGGCGATGTCGGGCGAGAGCTCGACCGGCACCGGCTGCATGCGCCGCAACGAGGGTCCGGAGGCAGAACGGCCCTTCGTCTTCCCTCGGTCTGCTTGCACCCATCGATCGGGTACGAACGCCTCCGAACGAGGCCGCGAACGCCGACGCCCCTCCGGCGTGTCGCCGTCGGCGCCGTGGTCGGTACCGTCCCGGACCGCGGATGCACCCCGTCGCGCGACACTCCCCCACCCCTTGCGGACCACCGGAGGACGGGATGTCCACGCGCCACCGCCAGCTGACGTGCGCCCGGGCCGGCCAGCGCCGGCTCCACCGGTCGGCCCACCGGAGGATCGCTTGCCGTCACCGGCCCAGGCCGCACCGACGGACTTCGGAGCTCCACGACCGGCTGGAGCTCCACGACCGGCTGGAGCTCCACGACCGGCTGGAGTTCCACGACCGGCTGGAGTTCCACGACCGGCTGGAGCTCCACGACCGGCTGGAGCTCCACGCCATCCGTTGGGACGATCGCCCGTACGTCCGGCACCGGAACCGTCATGACCGCTCCCTCGGGCGCCCTCGGCACTGCCCGACCGACCGGCACTGCCCGGGCGACCACCGGTCGAACGACCGCCACCGTCGCCAGAACGGCCGCCCGCGCTCCCTCTGGGCCCCGGACGGCCCCGACTTCCACCGGAGCGTGGACGCGACGCACCAGACGGAGGATTCGGGGCCATGACCCCACTCTACCCCCCCGGCCTGCTCCCAACCCCGGGCACCGCCCCAACCGGCGGGGATCCGGAACCCAACGAGATGGAACCCCGGCCAGACCGCACCGCGGCCCGGAGCCACGCCCGAACGCACCGGCGACGCTGAGCGAAGCAACCCATACACGGAGACACGGGTCGGAAAGACGACAAGGCCCCCCGCTGAGCGGGGGGCCTTGTCTGGAGAAATCCCGGCGGCGTCCTACTCTCCCAGGGGGCTACCCCCCAAGTACCATCGGCGCTGGCGGGCTTAACTGCCGTGTTCGGAATGGGAACGGGTGTCTCTCCGCCGCCATGGCCACCGGA
>Ga0080006_1221452_pt1 | contig 41106 bp, 46 predicted proteins | sample RS3BMetagenome_FD_69209 | JGI IMG/M metagenome (GOLD analysis project Ga0080006, IMG submission 69209) | Ferric oxide microbial mat and aquatic microbial communities from Rainbow Spring, Yellowstone National Park, USA - RS3B (SPADES... ...
CTTTTCTACTTGCATCCATCCCATCTCAAAAGCAAAGGATGCACCATCAACTCTTTACCGCTAGCCTTTGCAGGCATTGCATTTACCTTTGCTTGTGTTGCCTATCTTTCTTACCCCTAACTCTCTTAGCTTATTTCAGACAGGAGCCTTATTCTGGATTTGGACATATGACCTACATGTGAGCCTACTGGCCTTTTAGCCTGTTTTATTAGGCTTAATACTGGTATTGGAGCCTTGTATTTAAGCCTCATTTACCTAGGGCTTGCGCTCAGCATCTTGGTCAAGAATACTAAAAAGGTTCAACATGATGACCGGCAGGTTTTGACTTACTTTCTTATTTATTCGTCTGGATAAAGCATATATACATACACCTGTTCTCGATATGCCTAATGACCCCTGACGCTCTCGGTAAGGCATCGCTGATAGCTGCCTTCGCACTTTTTGCTCTAATATTGATAACATTATTCCTGCCTTATCAGTTCAATCCATATCCTGTCATAGCAGTAGGTATAACTTCAATAGCAGCAGTATTTCTGCTTGGCCTGGGTTTATTTTCTTCAAAAGGTTAGCATAATTTAATGAAGGACTTGTTTGCTTGAATTTTTCGGCTAATCTATATATAATACTTTCTTTTAACTTTAAATACATTGAATAAAAAAGAAGGAGCCATCAGGAAGATTCAGTTTACTGGCAGGTCTTCGTTTTCCCTCAACCTTCCAAAGTCCTGGGTTGAAGAGGTTGGTTTGAAGCCGCAGGACTCTGTTGTGGTGAGCGAGGAAGGAAACAGTCTTTTGATAACACCTCTCAGGTCGACTGATGTAGGGGGCCATCAGGTTGACCTTCTGGTTGATTCAGTCAACGTAGAAAAAGGTGTGAGAAAGGTGATATCTGCATACCTTGCTGGATGCGAGATAATAAGAATAATACCCTCGGAGGGAAGGCTTGGGTTGGATTACAAGGATAGTTTGAAAATGGCTATCAGCAGAAGGACTATAGGGTTTGAAGTTACCGAAGACAGTCTGAAGGAGCTGACGTTTCAGGCACTAGTAGCAAGGCCCCAGGTTGATATATTTGCAACTGTCAGGAGAATGTTCATAATATCTTCAAATATGCTGAACGACGCAGTCGCTTCTTTACTGCATAACGATACTGAGGAAGCTATCTCAGTAATAAGGGCTGACGATGATGTGGATAGGTTTAATTTCTATGCAATAAGAACGCTCAACCAAGCAGTAGAAAATCCAACTCTGCTGAGAGATACAGGCCTCAGGTACAGGTCTGAAGCTGTAATGGCAAAGACTATACTGAAGAGTATAGAGAGGATAGCAGACCACGCAGTTTCAATAGCTTCTCTCGCAGGGAAGATTCCTCAGCTTGGCGAAAGAGAAGCAGAAAAGATAAGAAAGGAGTCAAGCGAAGTCAGCAAGGTGTATGAAGATTCCATCTCCTCTTTCCTGAAGCTAGACATGGGCGCTGCAGAGAACCTGCTGGAAGAGTACAAAGGCTCAGATGAAGAGAGGCTACTTTCAAAGATTGAGTTAGGACCTTCTGCTGGTCTAATACTTGAGCATCTGCACAGGGTAGCTGATTATTCATCAGATATTTGTGAAGCTGTTATAGATATTGTAGTGGCAAGAGAAATGAAGAGAAAAGTTTAATGGGCTGGCAAACCGATTCAGGCTGTTTTTGTTATGCTGATTGATTTCTGTTTTAAAGCATAAAGAAATTCATCGAATAACTTCGAATCTATTGCTTCTTCCGGAGGCAGAAAGCCACTTCTCTTTATCTTTCCCTCAAGGAGAAATTGTGCAACAATTGAAGCGGGATAGCTTGTGGTTCTAGCCATAGAAGTGGTATGTGTCCTTTCATCATATCTGTCAACCATCTCGTATACGCTCTGCCTATCTCCCTTATTTGCCACTACTTTTAGTAGGGTCATATCCCTGTCATTTTCTTTCATGGCCAGTCTATCTGATAAGAGACTTGACATTATCTTCCTTGGAGATATTCTGCATTTATCTCCTATATCGATTTCTTCTTCTGAAAAAAGCCCAAGTTCCGATAGCATGCTTATCTTCTTCGCATGGCCAACCCACCTGACTGTCTTTTCAGTCATGTTGAGCGCTTTCACTGTATTGGGAAGCGTGGAAAGGCCGTCTGTAACAAAAGCTTCAAATTTACCTCTGATTGAAGTAAAGGTTACCAGTTCAACCTCTGAGAGCGCAGGCAGAAAAGCAATCTTTCCATCTCTTACAACTAGGGCGTCTCTGGTGTATTCTTCAATTACACTATCCAGAGAAAAGACTATTTTGTACTCCAGAGGCGGTTCTGGCTTCTCAGGTATACCACCTACATAAATTGTCAGTCTATCTGCCTCTCCTCCAACATCCTTGACAGCCTTTCTTGCTATTATGTTGGAAAGGCCTGGTGCAAGACCACATGCAGGGATAATTGTTATATTCTTATTCTTCGCCTTTTTGTCAACTTCTGCATAAGAATCACTAGCTCTCCAGGAGTAAATCAAGTCCACATAGTTTATTCCTGCTTCAATGGCTGATGCAACGGCTAAATCAGCTACAGAATGAGGTAAGGCTCCTATAGCGGTATCAGACCTCTTTAGAATCTTGAGCAATTCTCCTCTATTACTAACTATATCGCATTTGTAGACTGATAGCTTTGATGAAAGAGTATCAGGAAGCCTCTGCCTTGCTTTCCTTTTCAGTTCTTCGAGTCTGGAAGCGTTGCTGTCAACAACTATTACTTCATCTGTTTTTTTGCTAGCAAGTATATCTACTGCTATCTCGGAACCCATCAGACCTGAGCCTAGTATTGATACTATCATACCCCGGTCTTGCAGGATAAGCTATATAATAGTGAAGTGACCTCAACTTACAAGCTTATTGAACCTGTCAGCTATCTGCTTTAGTTTTTCAAGATAGGGTTCAAGCTTCTTGCTGTCGGAGCTCTTCAGGTCTTCGAAATACTGTAGCTCCCCGTTTATCTCGTTAAGCATGTCATCTATGCTGCCAGCCTGCATATGATGAAGCTTTGGAAAGAGAGGCCATTCAAGCTCCTGTCTCCCTTTGTCAGTAATTTCATACCTGCCATCGCTTCTTTTTGTTACAAGTCCTTCGTTTGCCATCTCTTCCAGCAGGGGATAAACAGAACCAGGCGATGGTCTCCACCATCCCCATGTAAATTTCTCTATCTCATCCATAATCTCTGCTCCGTTCTTGGGAGAACCATTTATTATTCTCAGAACTAGAGGTCTTAGCCCACCTCTTCTTACCATTCTCCAAGGCCTTCCAAAGTAGACGAATCCCATATCGATATCGCATATCCGATATCGGATAACCGATATTTAACGGTTGCTATAATAACATATAGTCTGAAGAAACTTAAGTTGACTTTTCTATACCTGATGCAGCTATGAGAATTACAAGAAGCCATATAAATGATAGAATTATTTCGCTGAAGATATTGAGCGAATGAGATATGATGACAAGAATAGTAAGAAGAACTGCAAGAAGTATTGCAAGTAATAGCCTTGCAATTTTTGCCGCCTTCAGCGACAGGCCAAATGCATGTCTAATATGGTCAGGCATGCCATACGACATATTCTTGCACCTTCTATCTCAAAAATGCATATATAACAATAACCTTGTATGAATCTATCGGTGAAGAGTAGAGAGAACAAGTTCGGAAACCTTGCAGGAGTGCTCTTTGCAATAGCCTCAGCAGTAACTTATGGAGCTGTTTCAACCCTTGGCAAGCTTGCTTACGAGGGGAGCTCTCCAATCTATGTTGCTGCAATATCTTATTTTATAGGCTCATCAATACTTTTTGCGTTTAGACCAAAAGAAAAACCCCCAACCAAGCTGCTTTTGCTGATATTACTTGCAGGCATCTTGGGAGCAGGGATAGCCCCATATCTCTTTTTCAGAGGTCTTTTCTTGACAACAGCTTCCAATGCTGCTTTGCTGTCTAACGGAGAAGCGCTCTTTACCACAGTTCTTGCACTCCTTTTCTTCGGTGAGAGACTTAATCGCTTGCAACTTATTTCAGCTGTAGCTGTTTTGCTGGGTCTCGTAACGGTAACGACAGACCTTGACATAAAGGCAATATCTCTCTTGCAGGGTCTCGAAGGTAACATTCTTATTCTCAGCGCTACTTTTGTCTGGGGGATAGATAATAACATAAGCAGGGTAATAGGGCAGAGTATGAATCCAACAGTATTTACAAGGTATAAGAATATGATTGGCTGCCTATTCCTTGTGTCTATACTTTTTGTTACGAACCCTAAACCTCCCACTTCCGCAGAATCCTTGTTTTACATATTGGTCATAGGTGTATTTGCTGTTGGTCTATCGACAGCCTTTCTTATGAATGCTCTAAGCAGATTAGGTGCGATAAGGGCTGTCATGGTCTTTTCAACTGCATCTATCTTTGGCCTAGCCTTTGCAGCCCTTGTGCTTGGTGAACATATAACATACATTCAGGTCCTTGGAGCAATCGTCATGTTTGTCGGTCTCTATTTTCTTAATAGGTCGAAAAACGTTTGATATTATATTTTTCAGCATGCTGTATCAAAAATATATATTCCATGGCCTCCTTAAGCAATGATAGTGAACGAATCAATAAGAGTGCTATTTCAAGAAGAATTATCAAAGGGGGAGTTTAGCTGGCCTGCTGAAAGCTCACTGATTTCTGCCGGGTCCATACTTAAGAGGGAAGAGATGGATATGCTGAGGCTGAACAGAAGCGGCATTTTATCTGATGAAGCTTTGACAGGCTACTCTATCATATCCGCTATATTTAGCTACATGTTCTATGGCAATATTGAAGGAATTTACGAGCTGATGTTTGAAGAATGCTTTAAGGTTGCTACTGTAATAGATACTATAGACGGAAATGTGGATTTATCGGCTCTACTGAAGAAGTTTGCAGAAATTAGGTTTGGACATCTGCTAGTCAAGATGGATGGAGTAAAGCATCATATATCGATTTATGATATTATTAGGCTATATGAGAAGGGAAATATAAAGACAGAATTATCAGTTGGTGAAGTGAGCTCAAGAATATTAAGCATGCCAGGAGATGCAAGGTTGCTTGACTTACTAAGCGAAATGATGGCGAAAAGGGTAAGAAGGCTGTTCGTCGAAGGAACAAGCAGCTTTATATCTGATAGGGTATTGATATCCTACTTTTTCAGCTCATCTACAATAAATACACTCAGGAATGACCCAAAAAGAATAGCCGATGTTAGACTCAGAGACTTGGGACCCATAGATGCAGTTGAGGTCAATGATGATATGAAAGTTGCAGATGCTGCCAGATTGCTTGCAAAAAAGAAGAGGGATTGCTTGGTTTGCAATAAAGGCATAATCAGCCACTGGGATTGTGTCATTAAGCCTTACCTGATGGGAAAAATGGAGATTTGAAACAAGGAAAAGATATGCATATATAACACCGTTATAATATAAGTGACTTATGAGCGTTACAAAGGCTGAGTATGCCAGACCAGAGGTTTTGGTCGAAGTGGATTGGGTTGAAAATCATCTGAAGGACCCAGAAGTTAGGATAGCAGAGGTAGATTACGACCCGCAAGCAAACTATGAAACTGGCCATATACCTGGCGCTGTACTGATAGACTGGAGAAAGGACATGAATGACCCTGTCACAAGAGATATAGTCAGCAAGGAACAGCTTGAGCAGATACTGGGAAATATAGGCCTCAGCGAGAACATGACCCTAGTCCTATATGGAGACTACAACAACTGGTTTGCTGCATTCGCCTTCTGGATATTGAAGTATTACGGGTTAAAGAATGTTAAACTGATGAATGGAGGTAGAAAGAAGTGGCTTATTTCTGACAAACCTGTCACTAAGGAGGTTCCTTCATATCCAAAAGCAACTATAAAGCTTTCAGAGCCGGATGAGACTATAAGGGTCTACAAGGATTACGTGAGAAGCATATTAAAGATGAAAGACAAAGTGCTGGTAGATGTCAGGAGCCCTAAGGAATATACGGGAGAAATACTAGCCCCTCCAGAATACCCAAATGAGCATGCACAGAGGGGAGGCCATATTCCAGGAGCTGTAAACATTCCATGGGCTTTGGCTGTTAACGACAACGATGGTACCTTCAAGAGCAGGGAAGAGCTGGAGCAGCTTTACAGGTCGAAAGGCATAACTCCAGACAAAGAAGTGATAACATACTGCAGAATAGGGGAGAGGTCTTCGCATACATGGTTCGTTCTTACATACCTTCTTGGCTATCCAAACGTAAAGAATTATGATGGTTCTTGGACCGAATGGGGGAACAGCGTAAGATTTCCGATAGAAAAATAGCCTCTAAACTCTTTTCTTTACCAGGAAATGCTTTAGATTTCCTTCATTCCTGCTTTCGACAAGCGTGTTTCCTGTCTGGTCAGCCCACCTGATTATCTCTATATCAGCCAGAGGGTCGTCCGTTACTATATGCACCACCGTGCCGGGCTCGGACTTGGCCAGCAGGTCGTTAAGTCTTACAAGCGCTGCAGAACATTCTATCCCTATCTCATACAGCTCATAGTCTGGAAATTCTTTGAAACAGTGAATTCTAAAGTTTTTTATCATCTGTTCGAGCTGGCTTGATGCTTCTTCTGCTCTCTTCAAAAGTTTTAATTCATCAGTATTCAAAGGGCTAATTCTGGCAAGCCAGCCGGAATTGTATGGGTCTTTGTTGACAGTTATGGGATTATTCAAAGCAATGCTATTAATTTCCCTTATAATACATGAGATTGGCGACCTTATTACGTCAAAGTGCCTTGCAGATTCTAAAGAACCAAGGACTTTGCCCTTCTGCAAAACAGTGTTTTGCTTAGGTAAAGTCAGGGAACGTATGGGTCCAGTTAGCCAGAGAATTATCGCATCTAGACCTATCAACATATCTTCGCCAGAAGGCTTTAGCCAGACATGGTTCTCCACATCATAAAATGCAGCTTCATCAAAGACACAATTATGTATCTCCATGTCCTAATGAAAATCAGTTTTATGAATATTAACCTTTCACAAATTCAGATTAATCGATAACAGAATATTATGGCTGGCTGTCCTTTCCATAAGAGGTTTGGGATACCTTTAAAGCAAAGTAATGAGCAGCTATCTATCGGGTTGTCAGAACTCCAGGCAAGGCTGCAGAAGCCCATGGGAAAGGAAGCTAGCCTGTATAGGGTGACTCATCAGGGGAGAATCCAGTGCACAGCATGTGCAAGATACTGCCAGCTCTCGGAGGGACAGATAGGTTTCTGCGGAGTAAGAGGTGTTGTAAACGGCAAACTGTGGCTACTTGTCTATGGTAAGGTAATTGCAGGTCACATAGACCCGATAGAAAAGAAGCCTGTGATGCACTACAGGCCTGGGTCAAAGATCTTCTCCATTGCTACAACTGGTTGTAGCTGGAGATGCTTGTACTGCCAGAATGCAGACATAAGCCAAAGAAGGAAGGTTGAAGGGGTTGATGTAACACCTGAACAGGTGGTTGAGATGGCTTCGGAGAGAGGGTGTGAAGGTATTGCGTATACATACAATCAGCCAACGATATTCATAGAGTATGCAAGAGACGTTGGGAAGTTGGCACATAAGAAAGGATTGTTTAACATATTTGTCTCAAACGGCTATGACACGCCAGACACCGTCTCTGCAATGAGTGAGTTTTTAGATTGTGTCACGGTAGATTTTAAAGGGAATGGGGAGAAGAATTTCGTCAGGAAATATATCTCAATACCCGATGCTGAACCGATATTTCAATCTCTTCTAGAGATGAAGAACAAGACAAAGATTCACATAGAGATTACAGACTTGGTGGTTCCTCAGGTTGGAGATAATCTTGACGCTGCAAAAAGGCTTGCAAGGTGGGTTTATGATAACCTTGGACCAGATACTCCTATGCATTTTCTCAAGTTTCATCCCGATTACAAGATGATGAATCTACCATCTACCCCTCTGGAAACACTTGAGAAGCACTACGAAATAGCAAAGCAGGAAGGGTTAAGGTATGTATACATTGGAAATGTCCCAGGCCATCCTGCTGAAAATACTTACTGTCCAGCCTGCTCCTCTATCCTGATAAGGAGGGTTGGATATTACATACTAGCCTACAATCTGGATGATAGGAATAGATGCAAGTTCTGCGGCTATCAAACACCTATTGTAGGGCCTTTGAGCAAATCTGTCTTTGAAGAAAGATTCCAGCCTGTTATAAACTGAAAATCAGTATCTGAAGCATCTAAATGAAGAATCCAGAATCTGCTTGAGATAATCTGTCAGCTGCTGACTGTTGAGAAATTTTTTGAAAGCAAGCCTCTCGTTTGGTACTTTCAGATTACCCTTCTGCACTGTATTATAAATTGCTAGTGCATAGCCTGCATTGTTTCTTGTTATAAATATATAACAGTCTTTTCCATTGTACTGGGTTTCTATTCTCAACCCTGCATCCATGTCCAGTATTGATAATTCCCTGAACAATTCGTCAAGAGAGAGTATCTCCTCCTCGTATACCATGCTTAGAGGTTCAAAAATTGATGGTATATATTGTTATGCATTGCATGACTATCATGAGAATAGGCTCTTTCAATCCGATACCAACTCCATAAGTGAGTTTCACTTATATAATGCTATGAACGGAGGCTGGCTCACCTTAAGGAAGTGAATCAGCCAGAATTGGTGGTACCCTCTGTAAAACCCTTTTCAGGAATAGACGATAATGCAAAAAGGTGAATGTATGAGGAGCAAGCTGCAAGTTTTCAATACTCTATCTATGAAAAAGGAAGAGTTCGAACCATTAGACAAAGTTTCGGTCAGAATGTTTGTCTGCGGGCCTACGGTAAACGACCTCATGCATATGGGCAATGCCAGAACATACGTGTTCTATGATACGGTTGCAAGATACCTAGACTATCTGGGCTACAGGACAAACTTCATAATGAATATAACTGATATAGATGAAAGCATAGTTCTTGCAGCAAAAAGGTCAAGGACGAGTGTTGAGTCATTTATTCGAAAATATATCTCTGAATACGTCAAAGACCTGAAGAGTCTAAAGATAAGCACACTTCGCGGATTTGAGAGGGTATCAAAATATATTGAAGAAATGAAAAGTCAGATTGCAAAACTGTTAGAAAAGGGCTATGCGTACAGGTCGAATTCAGAGGTATATTTTGAAGTTTCGAAATTCCCAAATTTCGGAGCGCTTTCGCACAGCACACTTGATGAACTGTCACTAAGACCGACAGAGCTTGCTGAAGGGAAGAGAAATCCTGTAGATTTTGCACTGTGGAGACAGTCTCCTTTCGAGGATATATCGTTCGACAGCCCGTGGGGAAGGGGATGGCCTGGATGGCATATACAGGATACAGCCTACACAATAAGCAACCTAGGCGAGCAATATGACATACATGGAGGGGCCAAGGAGCTAATATACCCTCATCATGAAGCTGAGATAGCCGAAGCAGAATCGTTGACTGGGAAAAGCCCGTTCGTAAAATATTGGATGCATTGCGGAATCCTGACCACCGAAGGAAAGAAGATGTCGAAATCTGAAGGAAATGTGGTATATGCTAGGGATATATTAAGAAAGTACGGCAGTGATGTCACAAGGCTCTTTCTTCTTTACCAGCACCACAGGGAGAGCTTTGAGTTTGACGAGAGGACATTGATGAATATAAAGGAAGAATATACAGCAACGAGAAAATCACTCTCTCCGCTTGCAAAGGAGAAGTCAGAGCCTATAAGTAAAGCTAGGGTAGATAATATATTAAGAGATTTCTATGATTGCATGAACGAAGATTTCAACACACCGGATGCATTGGATAGACTGGAGAACGTCATAATGGATGCACAGAGGGCTCATGGAAATTCTCTTGCTGATTACTATCATGCAATGAAAGCGGTATCGCAGATACTAGGTGTCACATATGTTGAATAAAGAAGAGGATATGCTTAGAGAATTCGAAATGAACGAAGTGATGTGGTGGTCAGATTGGGCAGAGTTCAAATGGCTGGAAAATGAGGCAATGTTTGCAATCAGGAGTGAAGATTTCAAAGAACCACTGTTCAACCACATAGGTTTTCTAACTCTTCCTGACAAAGTTGAGAAAATTAGTAATGAAGCGGAAAAGTACTTTTCCGAAGTAAAGGCCAACCCCTCTCTTTTTATCCCCTCTTTTGAGAAATATTCGCATATTACAAGCAGGTTATCTGGATATAGTTTGGATGACTCTCTCATCGTATTTGAACTCAGGCGAAGAAATATGAAGAGCAGGGATGATGTCGAAGTTGGCGAAGTAACAAAAAGAGGAATAATGGAATGGGTGAGAGTATATCTGCAAAGCTTCTATTCAGACAGCTTTTACAGAGAAAGAGTGTATGAAGCAGTGAAAAAGTCGGTTCAAAGAGATGATGTCAAGCTTCTACTTGCAAGGGTTAAAGGTTTGCCAGTAGGCTGCACAGCACTGCATTTTGATGAGAATGTTGTCGGAGCCTACTGTGTTGGGGTTGTACCTGAATATAGAGGAAGAGGTGTTGCCAGCTCCATACTCTGGTATGCTAGCCAGGAACAGTTGTTGAATGGAAGAAAGATGATTCTCCAAACGTTTGCTTCTGACGGGCTTGAAAAATGGTATTCGTATTTAGGGTTTGAAAGTGTATATAGGAAAGATGTTTACGTCAAACATATTTTCGATTACAAGGAGGAAGAAAGGGATAATATAAACAGAATTTCTGTGCCAGTGAAGCAACATAGCTATGCACTAGGCGTTACCATAAACAGAAACCTTCAGGTTGACAAGTATGCTTTTGCTGATGTATTCAAAGGCTTCGAGAAGGTTCCTGCATTGATATCCGTATTCGGAAAGGACCTTCCGGATATTTTGAAGAACACATACGTGGTAGTTGACCCGAGAGAGGGCTATCTTCACGTTGATAATGAAAAGGGATGGATCTACATAAGCCAGCCTTACCTGAAAAAAGCTGACCTAAGATATCTATACCTTGACCTCATACACGAACTTGTACATGTGAAGCAATTTCACCAGGGCCTGGAGCTATATGACTGGGAATATTCATACTTCGAGAGACCCACAGAAGTAGAAGCATACAAGATAACCATAGACGAAGCAAGGAGAATAGGGATGAACGATAAAGAGATAGCAGATTACCTCAAGGTGGAATGGGTCGATGACGACGAATTCAAAAGTTTCCTGAGGAAGATGAAGATTAAACACAAAAACTGATAATAATTTATCAACAACCTCTGCAGGAGAGTAAGTCATGACAAGGTTGAAGGCTATACACGTTGTATATGCAGAGTGGTGTCCTCATTGCGTGCCGACAACAGTTGAACCTATGAAGAAGCTCGCCCTTCAGCTCGGGATTCCTATAAACCTCTACAATATAGACACAGAAGATATAAAAAAGGCTGATGAGATGGTAAGAAAATACGGAGATTGGTCTGAAGATTATATCATTCCTCAGGTCTTCTTCGAATTCGAAGACGGAAAGATAAAGCATGTTCTGACTGGCTATTCGGAGGGAGTACAATACACAAAGAGGGCTGTTGAAAACCTCCTTAATTCGCCATTCCTAAAGCAAATCGTATGAGCAGAAAGATAATGTTAATGTAATCATTTATCTCTATATAGCGCAGTTTGCATGCCGGTAATGATGAGAGAGGCAGCTATGAAGCATATCTAGAGATAGGAAGCTGCAACGGAAAGCCTTTCAGAGTTGATGCTAACCTTGTAGCTACAGGCAGGACTTGCGTGATAGGTGCGAGTGGTAGCGGTAAGAGCTATGCAGTGGCTGTGATATGTGAAGAGCTTTGCAAAGCTAAAGTACCTTTTGCAATACTTGATACAGAAGGCGAATATGCAGGGCTTAAAGAGAAATACGAAGTTATACTGATATCAGAGGACCCAAATGCTGACCTGAATTGGAATGGGCTGAACCTTCATGACGTAGCTGAACAAGCAGCTGATATTGCACCTCTGATACTTGACCTTTCTGAAGTTGAAGAGCCAAAAGCTAAGGCGTCTGAATTTCTTGAAGAGCTATACCGGGGCCTTTCAAAGAAAAGAGTTCCATACCTTGTAATAGTTGAAGAAGCTGACAGATTTGTACCTCAATCCGGGATAAGGGTCGGAATAATAGGTGAGATAGCAAGGAGGGGAAGAAAAAGGGGAATAGGCCTCATGGTATGCACACAGAGGCCTTCACTTGTTGACAAGAACATACTTAGCCAATGTGGAAACCAGTTGATAGGAAAGCTGGTCATACAAAACGACCTGCAGTCTGTTTCTCAATTTTTTGCAGGTAGAGGAATACCAAAGCAGCTTACTTCACTTCCACCAGGAAATTTCTATGCTATGGGAGGTTTCTCTCCTTCACCTTCTCTTGTAAAGGTAAGAAGCAGGGAGACAAGGCATATAGGTGCAACGCCTCTAATCAAAGAGAGAATAGTGAAACCTTACATGGGCACTCTTGTTTCTAGCCTTGAAAGACAGGATGAAAAGAGCCTTTTGAGAGGTTTCAAACCTATTTTAAATGAAAAAGATATTCCATCGCTGGTAAAGAGACATAGAGAGCACTTTCTTTTCGGGGAAGAAGAGAAAATTGCTTCTTTATCCCTAAACTGGAAAAAGCTCTGTGAGGCAGTTCTGGTGCAGAGAGAAGGCATTTTGATGAAGAAATTCAAAACCAAATACATGATATTCGACCCCGATAACAAATCAGTGGTTTCGAGCCTTGAGCCACTCAGATATGAGAGAGGTTTTGAAAAGTTGTGGGGCCTTCCGCAGAACATTATTACGCTTCTCAAAGCTGTTGATGCTGATAAAAGGCAAAGTCTAATAGAAATAAACTCAAAGGTTCAATTCGGAAAAAAACACACTAGAAATGCACTTAAAGAATTGGAAGCTGAATCTCTTATCAGTTCGTTCCATATCGGAAAAATAACAGTTTACAGAAGGATAGTAGAACTTCCTCAATTGAAGTTGTTTGAAGAACCTGTCAAATTAGAAGTTGTTGAAGTAAAACAGGGCAGAACAGACAAGGAGCCTGATTTAAAACAGCTGAAAGAAATGGTAAAGGGTTTAGTTCCCAACGCGGATGTAAGCGAGTTGAGATCTTTTTATTATCCATTATTTGAGGTAGAACTCGTTTTGAAGGCATCAAGAAGGATAGTTTACATAGATGGTAGAACAGGTCAGCCTGTAAGCATCGATGAATAGCATCTTACGATTTTCTGCATTTTTCGCAAAGGCTTGATGACGAATTCACTGGTTGAATGAAAAAAGAGTTGCAGTTTGAGCAGAGGAAAAGAGCAGGCCTCAAGTTATTTTCTTCTCTCTTGTAGTTCTGTGTCCAGTAGACCTCTTGAAGCAAAGTTTCTGCAGATGAGTCTATGTTCAGGTCCCACGGATGCCTGCTTGCTATCCTTATGTCTGAGTCCCTAATTCCTCCCAGCTTGTCAGCATATCTTGATAACAAGTCTTTCATCAGCTTTGTGTTAACCTTTCCTCCTTCGAAGTACAAAACAACTCGTGAAATGTAACCTGAGGGGCAGACGAAGCAGCCTAAAGGCTGCTCTGAAGCAGACAGCAGAATAAGCTTTGCTTGATTGCTGCAATGCCTATAGCAGCTCACAGGAAGGTTAAACTGAGAAGAGACCAGCTCTCTGAGAGAGTGCATATGAGGTCTGACTATTTTTCTATTTATAATTGTTTTTCAATTATTGGCGCATATTTCAATTAGTCTCTGGCTAAAGCAATTTTGTTAATGATATATCTTTGCCACATCAACCTCGTTTCGAAACTCGAGCTATTGACAGGTGCTGCAATTCCTGTTATAGACTCCTCGCATCTTTTTCATATGCTCTTCTCAGAATTATTGGTGATATTATAGAGGCAAGGGTTACTGCAGCATCCAGGCCTGCTTATGCATCTTGCTGTATTATCCCTGAAGTCAGCCCCATTCCAGCTATTATCAGTCTTCGCCCCTGGAAGTTATCCAGACCCTCACTTTACACCAGGACGAGTGTTTTTCCGATAAGAGACCTGTGAAACTCAGCATCCAATTATCTCTCAAAACAAGACTAAAGCAGCCATTATAATGAGACCATGAGGGCTACCTCAACATTAACCATACCTATTCATCTTTCATCGAACCAATTATACGTCGTCAGGGCCAAGGTATTCTTATGCTGAGGAGCAATTCTTTAAGGTGGCATTATCTATGGCAATACGTATGGAAGAAATACTCTGGACCCCTTCTGACGAAGTTGTTCATAGGTCGAATATGAAGAAATACATGTCATGGCTTAAGCAGCAAGAGAATTTCGATTTCCAAACATACGAAGAGCTGAGGAGATGGTCGGTTAATTCTATCGAAGAGTTCTGGAAGAGCATTTGGCAGTATTTTGGTGTAAAATATGAAGGAGAATTCGAGAGGGTTATTTCTTCACACAGGATGCCAGGAGCAAGATGGTTTGAAGGAGTTCGGATAAACTATTCTGATATAATGCTTGATGGTCTGGCTCCAGAAGAGGCAATTCTTTTTGAAAGGGAAGATGGTATTAGGTCATCTTTTTCTGCAGAAGAATTAAGAAGAGAGGTCAAATCCTTTTCTGGTTATCTATCCCAAGCAGGAGTAGCAAGTGGAGATAGAGTTGCCGCAATACTTCCCAATTGCCCTGAAGCAGTTGTAGGACTGCTTGCTACAGCAAGGCTCGGGGGCATATGGTCCAGCTGCTCCGCTGAATTTGGGGTTGCGGGAATAGTAGATAGGTTCAGGCAGATAGAACCGAAGGTTTTGGTAGCTGTGGATGGCTATATCTATGGAGGAAAGGAGGTAGATAGAATTGATGTTGTGGAAAAGGTGCGTGAGGCTATACCTTCAATCAAATCAGTAGTGCTGCTACCTTATTTGAAGGATAATGTAAGAAAGGATTGGATTACTTGGCAAGAGGCAATAGATAAGGGAAAAGGCTCATACAGCAATTCCTCTATGGTACCTTTTAACCATCCTCTATGGATACTTTATTCTTCAGGTACAACTGGCCTGCCAAAGCCAATAGTCCATTCACATGGAGGAATAATTGTTGAACATTTGAAGACGTTGGCATTTCACAATGATATAACAAGCTCTGACAGATTTTTCTGGTATACCTCAACTGGTTGGATGATGTGGAATTACCTGATAGGTGGGCTATTTCTGGGAAGCAGGATAGTCCTTTACGATGGCTCCCCATCTTATCCTGACATGAACAGACTCTGGGACTTGGCTGAAAAAATCGGGATTACGTATTTTGGCACAAGCGCACCTTACATCTCCTCGTGTGCAAAAGCAGGTTTAGAGCCCAAGAATACTCACAGCCTGAGAAACCTTAGGGGAATAGGTTCAACCGGCTCTCCTCTTTCAGCAGAGATGTTCAGATGGGTATATGATAAAGTCGATGAGGACATTTGGCTAGGTTCGATAAGCGGAGGGACAGATGTATGCACAGCTTTTGTCGGGAGCTGCCCTATTTTGCCTGTTATAGCTGGAAGAATTCAGTGCAGGTATCTTGGTGCAAGCGTTGAATGCTATGATGAAGAAGGAAATAGCGTATTAGACCAAGTTGGGGAATTGGTAATAACGAAGCCGATGCCGTCGATGCCCATTTATTTCTGGAATGACCCTGACTATAATAAGTATTGGGAGAGTTACTTTAACGTTTACCCTGGAGTATGGAGGCATGGAGACTGGATAGAGATTAAAAAAGATGGCACATGTATAATTTATGGAAGGTCGGATGCAACTCTAAAAAGGAGAGGAGTAAGAATAGGTACAGCTGAGATATACAGGGTTGTGGAAGCTATTCCTGAAGTTCAAGATTCTATGGCTCTTGACTTATCAGCGGGAAAAGATGATTCTGTAATCTTGCTCTTCGTTGTTATGCAGAAAGGTATCAGGCTAAACGATGACATTAAAATTAAAATAAAAAACGCCATCTCAACTCAGCTTTCTCCAAGGTATGTACCAGATGTTATAATAGAAGCACCAGAAATTCCCAAGACACTAAATGGAAAGAAGATGGAAGTACCGATAAAGAGAATACTGATGGGTATGAGCAAAGACAAAGTTATCAACGTCGGCTCTATGGCAAACCCATCTTCTCTCAGCTTCTATATTGAGTTTGCTAAAAACCTTGACATCAGACAAGGTCAGCGTTGACCAAGCTGTGCCTCTTGTGATGATGCTCTTCAGCATATAGTTCTGGACCAAGCTCAGAAAGTATCTTAACAGATGAGTTAGCATAATTTTGTACAAGTTGGTCAAGTGTCTCGGACTCTGACAATATGTATTTCAATCTACCAAGTGACATTTCGTATGAGCATGGGCAGAGAAATTGCTTGTTCGCAAGCACTGCGTCTGCTCCATTTTCAAGTATCAGCTGCATAGCTTTCTCCTTTCCGCCATGTTTAAAACCGAAGCCTGGATTCTTCAGTAACTTTCTGTCTTCCTTACCCTCAAAGATAACGATAATCTCTCCCTGGTCAAGTGGTTTTAACCTGTTATCCTTGTCAACTACCGCTGCTATTTTCATGATTGGAGATTTCGTTTATCGATGCTTATAAATCTATCAGAAGTTTGTTTTGACTGGGAGAAATCTTAAAATAAAATGCTTATGTGCGAATTAGAATGTGCTTCCCATTGTTATAGATATTGGAACTGGTGCAACTTATTCCTCTGATTAAATTGACATAAATTGAGTCGCAAGCGAATATTTATAGGTTATGATTAATCTTACAGTAAGAAAATACGGTTATGGCCTTACCTTTGGGTATATGTGAGACAGTATGAGAAATATATATCAGTGAGTCTTTTGATATAAGGGTTAATGGTAAAGTTAAATGAGGAAGATATAGCTAGGAGACTCAGGGAGCTGAGCGGATGGAAATATGAGAACGGCTTTCTTGTGAAAAATTTCAAGTTCCGGAGATTTATGCAGGGAATAAAGTTTGTTAATTCTGTAGCCGATTTAGCTGAAAAAATTGAGCATCATCCTGATATACATATACGCTGGACAAATGTTAGATTAGAGATTCAGAGCCACGATGAAGGGGGAGTTACAGACAGAGATTTCAAACTTGTAAAGAGGATAGAAGAGATGCTAAAGAAAGAGGAGCGTAAACATGAAATTCAGAAGCATCTATAAGTAAGTCTTGCAAAAAGCATAAGGAGAAAGCTTGAATTCCAGCTTTGAATTTCTTCAGGATGAGGTCATAGCTGCAGAAGGGAAGGCCAGGTACTACAACTTGGGAAAGCTGAAAGAATATGGATGTGAAGTTGAACAGCTTCCCTTCTCAATAAGGGTCCTACTTGAAAATGCAATAAGGCATTCTTCCAAGGTTGAAGGGGCTAATGTAGCTGCTAATCATCTTATGCAGTGGCCCAAAAGCATAGGTAAAGAACTACCCTTTATGCCAGCAAGGGTGCTTCTGCAGGATTATACAGGCGTACCCTTGATAGTTGACCTTGCAGCATTAAGAGATGCTGTGAAGTCCAAGGGGCTGAATCCGAGGTCGGTTAACTCTCATGTACCAGTCGACCTGATAGTTGACCATTCTGTGCAGGTAGACAGATGGGCAGTTGAAGATGCTATATTCTACAATCTGCAGAAGGAATATGAACGCAATTCTGAAAGGTATTCTCTTCTCAAGTGGGCACAGTCTTCGTTTTCTAACATGAGGATCTTTCCTCCAGGAAAGGGGATATGTCATCAGGTTAATCTCGAATATATCGCAACTGTAATCTCAGCCAGAGCAGACGAATCTGGCAAGTTAACAGCATTTCCTGATACAGTTGTAGGAACGGACTCCCATACCCCAATGGTTAACGGCATGGCTGTGCTTGGATGGGGGGTTGGAGGAATAGAGGCAGAGGCTGTAATGCTTGGACAACCATACCACATGCCGATACCTGAAGTTGTAGGAGTAGAGCTTGTTGGAGAGCTGAGGGAAGGCTCTACACCTACCGATGTAGTGCTGACAGTAACTGAAAAATTGAGAAAGAAGGGAGTGGTTGGGAAGTTTGTTGAGTTCTTTGGAGAAAGCTACAGCAGGCTGAGCGTGCCTGATAGAGCCACACTAGGTAATATGGCTCCGGAATATGGAGCAACAGTAGGGTTCTCACCGATAGATGAGAACACATTTGAATATCTTTTGGGAACGGGCAGAAGTCAGGCTCATGTTGATTTTGTCAGAAGATACAGTTTTGTCAACAAGATGTTTTACGAAGGCAATTACAGGCCAAAGTATTCAGAAGTCGTTGTAATAGACCTGAGCGAAGTTGAGCCATCAATTGCAGGACCTAGAAATCCTGATGAAAGAATTTCGGTAAAAAGCGCTCCAAGTATTATACCGCAGTTGATAGCTTCTCAGAGTAAAGGCTCAAAAACTCATGAAAATTCTCAACATATAAATAATGGTTATCAGCCTTCAGAACTATCAAAGGGTAGTGAAAATTATACTCAAGCAGAGAACAGAGCCGTTGCAGTAACCGAGGGATTGAAAGATGGTTCTGTTGTCATCGCAGCAATAACATCCTGCACAAATACATCAAACCCGACAGTAATGCTCGGAGCTGGCCTACTGGCGAAGAAATTTGTTCAGCTTGGCCTCAAACCCAAGCCTTATGTAAAGACAAGCATGGCTCCTGGCTCAAGAGTTGTTACAGATTATTTAGAGAATTCCGGATTGCTGCCTTATCTAGACCAACTTGGCTTCAACGTAGTAGGCTATGGATGCACAACATGCATAGGTAACAGTGGTCCTCTTGCCAAGGAAGTTGAAGATGAAATAAAGGCAAGAGGATTATACGCAGTAGCAGTATTAAGCGGAAACAGGAATTTTGACGGAAGAATTCACCCTCTGGCCAAAGGTTCTTTTCTCACATCACCGATGATGGTTGTAGCTTATTCCATTGCAGGGAGGATTGATTTTGATTTTGAAAGGGAACCGCTGGGAAGGAGCAAGGATGGAAAAGAGGTATACCTAAAGGATGTTTGGCCATCAATGGAAGAGATAAGGGCAATCGTTGCAAAATCTCTCAATCCTGAGCTTTACAAAGCTAGATACTCGAATGCGACAGAGGGAGATGAAAGATGGAATTCTCTTCCTTCGTCTGAAGGGGATGTATATTCATGGGACGAAAATTCAACATACATAAGGAGACCTCCATGGTTTGAAATGAAGGTTGAAACGATGAAAGATATCAGGGGAGCAAGAGTTCTTTGCCTTCTGGAAGATAAGGTGACTACAGACCATATATCCCCAGCAGGGTCGATACCCTATGATAGCCCCGCTGGTAAATACCTAAGGGAGAAAGGGGTTGACATAACTCAATTCAGCACATACGGAAGCAGGAGAGGTAATCATGAAGTGATGGCAAGAGGGGGATTCAGCAACATCAGGCTGAAGAATCTGTTGGCTCAGGGAAAGGAGGGAGGCTGGACAAAGCATTTTCCTTCAGGAGAGCTGATGACCATATATGATGCATCAGTAAGGTATCAGATGGAAGGCATTCCACTTATAGTTCTCGCAGGAAAGGAATACGGAGCAGGAAGTTCAAGGGACTGGGCTGCCAAGGCTCCCTTGCTACTAGGTGTAAGGTCAGTTATAGCAGAATCGTTTGAAAGGATTCACAGGAGCAACCTCATAGCAATGGGAATACTTCCTCTGGAGTTTGTAGATGGAGAGAATTACAAGAGCCTTGGCCTTGATGGGAATGAAGTGTACAACATACTAGGAGTAAAGGCTATGTCAAGACCAAATGAAATTCTGGATGTTGAAGCTGTTGCAAGCAATGGAAATGTAAAGAAGTTTAAAGTTAAGACAAGGATAGATAACGGAGCAGAGATGCAATATTTCGCTGCTGGAGGTATATTACCTTACGTATTCAGGCAGCTAGCTGAATGATAAAAATTCTAAGGAGAAGTTATCTTTATGCAGCCTGTCGGGCAGCTTGTCTCGCAGGCCATGCAAAATATACAATCTGCTTCCCTTATGGGGTCAGATTTGTCGGACCTGTATTTGTTCCATTCATCACTGCCTGGCTGTAACACTTTATCCTTGCCTGTGCCAGCTTGGCCAGGATTCAGAAACCATTCGAATACGTTTACAGGACAGACATCCATGCACACACCATCTGCAACGCAGTTCTCCCAGTCAACAGCTACACTTGTACCATGAATTCCCAAAGCTGTAGGATAAGGCTTACCATCTGCGTCAAGCCTGACTTTACCTTCTGCTCTTACCTTATGTCCTTGATGCTCTCCTGTAACTGGATACTCATCTGGTTTTTGAAGAAACTGGGGGTCTATCGGATGGGTCTTATAACCAACGTCTCTAACCAAGTTACGCTTACCTTGGTTGGGTCGATTTGAATCGGTATAAAAATATTATGTGAATATAAGAAGGTTTTTCTAATTCTCCTATTTTGAGACGTGTTATTCTGTATCTCAATATATGCCGCTCTGCTTAAATGAATGAGTATTGGTATTGAAATACACAATGAACAGGCTTTCGCTCGAAAAGAGTCCATATCTGCTGAAGCATGCAAACAATCCAGTAGACTGGTATCCATGGTGTGAAGAGGCGTTCAAAAAGGCTAAGCAGGAAGATAAGCCAATATTTCTCAGCATAGGCTACTCATCATGCCACTGGTGCAACGTCATGGAAAAGGAATCTTTTTCGGACCCGGAAGTTGCCACCATGCTGAACGAAACTTTTGTCTGCATAAAGGTTGATAGAGAAGAAAGACCAGACATTGATAACCTCTACATGACTTTTTGCCAGATGATGACAGGTTCAGGAGGCTGGCCTTTAACCATAATAATGACACCTGACAAAAAACCCTTCTTCGCTGCGACATACATTCCTAAGGAATCCAAATATGGACTGCCAGGTCTTATAGAGCTGATACCAAGAATAAGGGAACTCTGGAACGATAAGAGCAGAAGGGGAGATTTGGTCGCTCAGGGTGAGAGATTGATCCACAGCCTTAAAGTCCATCTGGCTCAGAAGTCTGAAGGAAGTATTGGTATTGAAGATGCAGATGCATGCTTTGAGCAGATGCTTGGGCTTTACGACGAGGAGCATGGGGGATTCGGAACTGCACCGAAGTTCCCTGTTCCACACAGGATTATCTTCCTCTTGAGATACTTTAAGCTTAGAGGTGAAAAGGCTGCACTGATAATGGCAGAAAAGACACTAACAGCAATGAGAAACGGAGGTATATTTGACCAGCTGGGATACGGAATGCACAGATATTCTACGGATGCATTCTGGATGGTTCCACACTTTGAAAAGATGTTATATGACCAGGCTCTCTGCATACTAGCCTATCTTGAAGCATTTGAGGCCACTGGAAACAAGTTCTACAAGAAAACTGCTGAAGAGCTGCTGGAATATGTAATGACAAACCTCAGAAGCAATGAAGGTTGTTTTTTCACTTCAGAGGATGCAGATAGCGAAGGAGAAGAGGGAAAATTTTACTTATGGACTGAAGAGCAGATGAAGAATATTCTTGAGGAAGATGATTATCAGCTTGCTGTCCGTTCATACCTTGGAAAGCTAAAAGTTGGGGTTGAAGGGCTGGGCTATGTGCTTCATGTGGCTCAAGACATTAAGAGCCTTGCGAATGAGTATGGATTGCAAGAGAGTGAAATGGAAATAAGGCTGGAAAAAATAAGAAAGAAGATGCTTGAAGAAAGAAGCAAGAGAATAAGACCTAGCAGAGATGACAAAGTACTTACCGACTGGAATGGGTTGATGATAGCTGCTTTGTCAAGAGCTTATGTGGTCACAGGAAATAACGCGTACCTGAAATACGCCAGGGATGCAGCTGAATTTCTCCTTTCTCGCATGAAAGCGAAAGATGGGTCGCTCATGCACAGATACAGAGATGGCGAGGCAGCGATAAGGGGATTTCTCGAAGATTACGCATTTCTTTGTTGGGGGTTGGTGGAGCTGTATGAAGCATGCTTCGATGTTAAGTATCTTCGCGAAGCCATAAGGTTGAAGGAATATGCTATCAAAAACTTCTGGGACGAGGCTGGCGGAGGGTTTTACCAGACAGAGAAGGATGCAGAAATATCATACAGAATCAAGGAGGCTCAGGACGGGGCAATGCCCTCAGGCAACTCTGTAATGGCAGCTGTGATATGGCAACTTTGCAGAATTACCGGTAATCTGGAAGATATGAAGTATGTGGAGAAGATGGGAGAAGCGTTTTCTTCTGGTGTAAAGAGCTCACCCTATCAGTATTCTTACCTTTTGACCGCAACAACCTTACTCGAAATAAATTTCCGCGAAATTGTATTAGTGTTCAACAAGGACTATGAAGAAGAAGCATCGCAATTCCTGCATGAAATAAGAAAGTATTACATTCCCAATAAAGTCATAATACTAAGAAAGATTGAGGGGAATAGAGCAGATATAGATGATATTTCCACGTTTGTCAGAGAATACGATATGAAGAATGGAAAAGCTGCAGTATACATCTGCACTAACTTTGCATGCCAGCTTCCGATTACAACTGCAGGGGAAATTCCGAAAGCATTACAAGCCTAATAACTCATTCACCTGTCAACTTTTACAGATTGCATGGTGATTGAGGGTTGACAGCATCCCCTTTATCCTTTAGCTGGAATCATGAACAATGCAATTGGCATCAGCCATGCTTGCGGCATTAATTGTAGCATGCTGTGCAGCAGCAGCCTTTATATCCAGAAAAAAGGAGAGCTCGATGAATAACTCTAACAGCTCAACTCCGGAATCCCTACCTGTTCCAGCTGCTTCCACAACTTCAATCGTCAGCATGCAGACATCGATTCAACCAGCCATCAAAGAAGAGACTGGCATAAGTAGATTTGAAGAAATAAAAACCGAGGCTGATGTTGGAAGTAGGGGAGCTAAGAAAACAAAGAGGAGAGCAAGTAGAAAGAAGAAAGAATAAACCGAGATTTCTAAGAAAGGGGTTCGGTAAAGCTCGCCTTCTCGCTTGTTGTAAAGTTCCCCCTTACAATGTTTTCTTGAATCTCCTGCAGCAGCTGTTGATAATCTATCCCCTTTGCTTTAAGAACCTTAAGTGAAGAAGGCATGAAATTGATTGACACATTATGTCCTCCATAGCGCCCAAAGGCAACCCCTTTGAACTTTAGCTTCAGACCTTCATACAATACGTATCCTTTCACAAAGCCGGCCACGGAGCCCATCTTCGCTTCCGTTACGAATATCTCCATTTGCAGGCACCTAACCATAAACAGGCATATCCAAGGGACTTGGCTGCTTTGTCTTGCCTATCTTTGACAGAGATTCAAGAGTTGCTACAAGTGCTCCGATTTCTAAGGCTAGTGGAAGGGTCACAAGAATGGAGTTGCTGGCAAAGAAGCTGAGAGCTATGTAGACGAAACCTATAGCAGAGCCAGCAACAGATACGTAATGCGCCTTCCTAGAATTTACGAGCACAGCAACACCAATTATTATTCTGACTACAAACATTAATATGCTGAAGAGAGCTAAAGGATAGCCTATCCCCTGCAAGTAAAGCAATATGTATGATAACGATGCTGCAACCTGAAATATGAATGCGGCTGTGTTGACCTTCAGCCTGCTCACCACCTTTGAACGTTTAGACTACACATAAATAGCTTTGTTCAGGTTCTGCCTTACAGGAAAGAACCTGTGCTTTTCCTCATGGCCATGAATGCATTTTGCTCCATAGTCCTTTCCAACCTCTATTACACATGAATCAAAGACCTTGCAGCTGTGATTTACTGATTCCCCTTTATTTGCTTGAACCAGATTCCAGTCATTTTTTGAGCCGTCTTCGCAGAAAAGTATCAGCCACTCCGTACCTTTTTTCCTGGGCGGTAATCCGACTTCTGGGGGAAGCTCCTGGTGCTCTATCCTTTTTTCATCACACCAGAGCTCACTGCAGTAAGTGCAGGTCCAGGCGTCTATTGCACCAAGTATACCAAACCCGCGAATCAAATTGATAGCTCCAGCATAAACAACGTTATGCTTGCATTCAGAGACCTGAGACGACATTGCTTGAATATCTATATGTGGCTGTTATTAATGGTTTTGCGTATTTCATGCATACAAATTAAAATGTGGGAACTACCATTTCTGAATACCTTCTCTGAATTTAACGAGCCTTGCGGTTATTGCATCAACCTTAACCCTATTTTGCCTTACCTTTTCATCCTTTGCTATAGCCAGTCTGTATAGGTTGCTGATAGCAAGTCTTGGGTGCAATGGTAGATAACCAGCATTACCCTTTATCACAAGCCCATCGTTCAACATTGTCTGCAGAATTTCTGAAGTGTTTTCGGTTCTGTTTCCCAGTATTTCAGATATGCTTTCCTCTTTTACTTCCCCGTCCTGCTTCAGAAGATAGAAGTAGCAGAGAAGAGTTATTTTGTCATATTGAAGGATCTCTGAAAGTTCTTCTGAAAGTCTATCCAACTCGTTTTCTTCTCTATAGGATGAAGGCACGAATCGGTTCAGTTAATGAGGCATTATTATTCTTAACTGGCTAAAATTCTTTCCTTGGCTTTTTACCAAAGAAATTTAACGGCAAATAAATTATCGAACTACCTTGACGAAGGTTTTAGAGCCTAAGCTATAGAAATGGGTGGTTTTGAGTAGAAGTGTTCTCAGTAAAGAGGTGTTGAGCTTACCCATAGCGATTCGAAGTAGCTCTTTGCAATAGTTGCCAGCCCGGGGTGGTCTGCCCAGATTGCCATGTGTGGGTTACCCTCGCCGCTCTTTCCCAGCAGCAGCATTACCTGTTTTGCATCGCATACAATGCCTCCTGCAAACATTCCATCCCTTACCCTTACTTCTGCCCTTGGAATTGCCTGTTTTACCCTTTTAGCGGTTTGAGAATTGGACATAAGAACTGATATGGCTATCTCCTTTCCGAATATCTTTTGGAAGATCTCTGTAGCCCCTTTGCTGAACGTTCCCAAATCCTCTGGCAATGCAACCATCAGCTCATTCCTGCAGTTGGAGAGCATCTCGTTCACCTTACCTATTATGTTGAATTCTCCTTTGACTATCCATACTTCAGGCCTTTCCTTTATACCCCTCTTTTCATAAATCGGCATCAATTCTGCTGTTATAACCTCTTCATAATTCTTGAACTCGCTCTCCCTCTGAAGTCTGTAGGATTGCAGAGCCACATCAGGAGGCTTGGGGAAATATCTGCTTGGCCTGCTTACGTCGCTCTCAACCCATCCCTTATTTTCAAGCCTACCCAGAACCTCGTAAACTTTGGAATACGGTACAGATGAAAACTTGCTGACCTCTGCAGCAGTCTGAGCTCCATTTTGCAGAAGCGAGATGTACGCCTTTATCTCATAATCAGAAAGGCCTAGCTTCTGAAGGGATTCAAAGGTCTTCTGACTTATCTCCATGTATATGCAACCACCGTCAGCGGTAAGAGTAATAGACCTATATCCTTTTCAGAGGTTTTATCTTTTATTACTCTGGTATACTCTCTGTTACAAGCTTCCCATCTATAAGCCTTACAAAAAGATACCTGTTGTCTCTGAATATCAGAACTACTTCGTTTTCCCTTTCTTCTACAGCAAGAAGCTCCTGGTTAATCACTCCATCGAACTTGGCCAAACAACTTCACCATGGTATGACTGAAGCAGCAAAAAAGGAAGATATAAGCATTAGCTTCAAATGCAATCACTCAACCTCTATTTCAACTGGCGGAGAGGTTGCAGAGACTTTGCCCTTTTCCACGTATATGTGCCTACCCCATTTTACCTCTGCCTTTGCATAAATCTTCTTCTTTCCTTTTCCAATTTTAGACCCTTTTACCGTGATAACCCTTTCAAAATCAAAGAGAGCCTCCTTGACCTTGTCTTCCTGGTCGAAGAACCTTGGGTTAGAATCTTCATCTACAACGAAAGCCCATATTCTGTTTGTTACATTATCAGTCAGGTCGGGATTTCTTGTCCAGTAAAGTTTGCCCTTCTTTACGAATTTTAACTTGCCTGTAATGCTTGAGGAAGGAACCCCTTTTTTCAATACCTCTACATGCGATATCAGCCTGAGCATTATGTCATGCTTGTACCATGCCACTTGCCATGCTTCTCTTGTGAACGAGTCGTATATGCCTCCCCTAAGCTTGTACTTTATTCTAATCTCTATATCTTCTTCAATGCTCATTGACTTCCTTGAAGGCTGAAGTAACAAATCAGCTATGAAGCTGCTCTTTGTGGCAGCTTTAGCTTCTTCAGTAGGTCTTGGCATCAATTCTGCAAGAAATCTCCTTCTATCGTATTATTGAACGTTGCTTACTTTCTGGAATATTTCCTGTGTTGCGCAGGAAAGCTCTACCTTTTGCCCGGGCTTCAGCTTTCTCAGGTCTCCCCTGTACAGCTTTGCTTCCAGCTTTTCTCCTGTCCTCTTCTCCCATTCTTCAACAGGTACACCGTATTTCTTCTGTATTCTATCTCTATACCATTCTGGAATAACATTGAAACTGCAGAATGGTATTATTCTTAGGTCTGGTGTGAGGTAATGAATATCGCACCTCTGCAGCCTCTCTTCATCCTGATTATACTTGTCCTGGAAGTGCATCATGCCCAGGAAGAGACTCTTCATGTGGAACTGACCTATAGCTGAGTAATCGTGCCTTACGAGTGCATCGAAAAGCATCTTACCCATATTAAGTCCTTCAGGCTGCTTCTCCTTGTCGATGAAGCTCATCAGCTTGGTTGCTGATGTAGCTAATGTTATCCATCTGTTTCTGCCCGAGTATACTTCTTCAGCCTTTTCGTCAAGGAATTCTATCAGGCCCCTTATATCGACAAACTTGCTTATCGGGACCAATTTCTTGTTGTTATCTATGTATACATATGTACCAGCACCGCATGCGAAGTGGATTGAAAGTTCATACTGAGGCTTAAGTGTTATAGCCTCTATGAAATGAGTTACAGGTGAGCAGCTTGGAACCGGGAACCATGAATCTGATGTCACTTCTCCGTTTGTCTGTTCTTCAATTCTGTGTATACAGTCAGGGATGGTTATTCTGTACTTCTCCCTCTCCTTCTTGCTCATTCTTCCTGTCAGGGAAACAGGCTGGAAGTTCACAGCTCTTACAGTATCAACGTTTGCCTTGGCAAACTGAATTATGCCTCCCAGTTCATGGTCGTTTATCGATTTTATAACAGTTGGAACCAGAACAACACCAAGATGCGCCTGCCTGCATGCCTCAATAGCATGGGGTGCTTCCCAGTGATTCTTTGGGTTCGTCTTTGGTGTTACTCCGTCAAAGCTCATGTAAAGGTTGCTGACCCCTGCTTCCTTGTAGATTTTTGCCAATTCAGGGTGTAAAGCTATGTTTATTCCGTTCGTGTTAAGCTGAATGTGGTCAACCCCTTCTTCCTTGATCAGTCTTATTATTTCAGGAAGGTCTTCTCTCAATGTTGGCTCCCCTCCTGTAATCTGGACAGAATTGCCCGGAACAGGCCTCTCCGCCCTTAGAGCCCTGACCATCATCCTTATCTGGTCAAGAGTCGGCTCGTATACGTATGCTCCCTCAAGACCCTTCTTCACGTAGAAGAAGCAGTACCAGCACGTAAGGTCGCATCTGTTTGTGACTATTATGTTTGATAAACCTGTATGTGATAAGTGATTACTGCATAAACCACAATTAGCTGGGCACTGGCAGTTTTCAAGCTTTACGTTAGGTGCGTGGGTTCCCTTACCATCAGTCCAGTAAGCGCTGAACTTAAGGTACATGTCATAATCCCCGAAGTACAGCTCTTCTGTCTCCCCATGCTCTGGGCATGTCTTGGTCATGAAGACCTTATGGTCCCTTTCAAATACAAAAGCAGGAAGTATTCTATTGCACTCGGGGCAGATGCTTTGAGTCTTCCTTATAAGGTTGACACCCTTCGGCGCCTCCCTTTCGTCGATTATTTGGGTTAGTGCCATACTAGTTCTAGCAAAGCAGTTTTGCAGGGGTATATATACCTTTAAAATCTTTAATACGCTGAATAGGGTGAATCTAAACTGCAAAATTTAAGTATAATATTTCATTATCTTTTTCTCAAAGGCTAATACCATATTGTTTTACTACTTGATGCATTATTATTTGTTGGAGGCTAAATACATCCCAAGAAAGCAGGAATTTTGGAGGATATGCAGAGCAATGTTTTCAGTTACTTAATTAAGGTTTAAATACGCCATATGAGGTATTAGCTCAGACCCATATTGTTCGAAAGTGTCTGGGATTGGGTGATAGTGATAATAGTTGCGCTTGTTCTTTTCGGCGGCGCTTCCAAGGTTCCTCAGCTGGCCAGGGCTTTCGGTCGTGCTGTAGGAGAATTCAAGAAGGGTCAGATGGAGGTTGAGAAGGAATTGAGAAGTCTCCAGGAAGGCAGCTCTGTATCAACAACACAGAATCAATCTCCTGATGACAGGCAGAAGAGGATAGCTGAATTACAGAAGGAGCTTGAACAGCTGAAGTCCCAAGATTCTCAAGATGGAAGATAGGCAGGAAGAGAAAAACTCTCCCGGGATAGCTATAAAAGGTGGAACCTGATAGCGCATGGTTACTGCTCAAGATTTAGGAATAAATTTAAGGCAGCTCCCATTCCTCACTCATCTTTCCGAGCTGGTCAGGAGGCTCATAAGGTCGCTCATTGTTTTCTTTCTGTTTTTTCTCTTTTTCTTTGCCTTTAAACCTTCATGGGTAAACCTTTCAGTTTTCTCGATACCCTATCCTGAACCAAGTTTATTTCAGAGCTTCAGCACAGAGGCTTTTTTTGCCATGAAGAGCTATGTATTACCTCCTCAGATGGTATTGATCAACGTAAATACGTTTGATACTTTTCTCTCCGTTGCCTATATTGCAATGGCGTTGGCATCTATCTGCTCTTTACCCTTCTGGATATATGAGGCCAGCGCTTTTCTTGGTCCTGCACTGAAGCCAAACGAAAAGAGGGCTATCAAAGTGGTTCTCGTGCCTGCTACAGCACTTTTCGTAGCTGGTGCCTTATTCTCCTATACGATTGTCCTTCCCTTCTTATTCAGGTTTCTCTATCTGTTTTCAGTGTACACAGGCGTCGAGCCTACGATAAGCGTTCTGACTTTCGTGACCATAAGTCTTGCATACACCATAGCTCTGGGTCTGGCGTTTGAGACTCCCGTAATTATGGCTGGGTTGACTTTTGCAGGGATAGTATCTTACTCTGCTTGGATTAGATACTGGAGGTTTGCAGTCCTTGGAGCTTTTATTGTTGCACTGATAATCTCACCTGGCACAACAGGAGGGATTATGGAGATAACGATAGGGCTATTGCTATCTGCTCTTTATTTTGCCGGAGCGATTGTTTCCAAAGTGATTCAAAGAAAGAGGACAAGCTACGAAGAGCTTGTGTGATATATTCAATATCCTACGGGTCCTTGCTCAGAACTGTTTCCAAATCTTTCATTGTTATTATGTTTACTCCTGCATCTTTCATCTTTAGCATTGCTGCGCTGACATCTCTTTCTCTTATCCCCTTTACAGCGTCTGAAAGAAGATATACAACAAAGCCGTTCTTAACCCCATCGATAGCTGTAGAAAGAACACAGTACTCTGTAGCAACTCCGCTTATGAAGATTCTATTTATTCCCCTTTTTTTCAATCTTGAAGCTAGGTCTGTGCCCTGAAATCCGGAATATGCCTCTTCGTCCGGTTTCATAGCCTTTGAGACCACCTCTGTTTCGTTTGGAAACTTCAACTGATTGAAGAAAGATGCGCCTTCTGTGAACATTACGCAATGAGGAGGCCAGGGCCCTCCCCTATCCCTGAAAGATATGTGATTCTGCGGGTGCCAGTCCCTTGTGGCGTAAATTGGTAATGAGCGATTATGGAATGTCTCCATGTATCGGTTTATGGTTGGCACTATCGATTTTGAGCCTGGTACTGCCAGTACTCCTCCGTCCATGAAGTCGTTTTGCATGTCAACTACTATAAGTGCAGAACCGCCCATAATCCTTTTAAGAAAAGAGTTTATTGAAAAATTTTTCTGAAGAAAAAATTTACTTTTGCATAAAAGAGAATTAATTATGATGTTATCCTTTGGGTAAACTGATGCTAAAATCTTTAATAGTTTGTTAAATACTGGTGGAGATGCCAGTTGAACAAACAGGATAGCCCTCTCAACACCAACGTTCTAGTGCTCGGCCTCACTTCAATGATATCTACATTCTGCCTGAGCCTCTGGCAGGGTTATCTTTCTTTATACTTTGCAGGGATAGGTTATGAAAAGTGGGAGATAGGAATACTGTACACACTTGGTGCTGTAGCAATCGTTGCAGCTTTTTTTATTGCAGGTTGGCTTGGAGACAGATACGGCAGGAAGACTATTATTGTCTGGAGCACTGTTGGACTTGCCATTGCCTCATCTCTTCTATCCTTTCAGATAGGTATAGCAATAATCCTTGGTTTCCTGCTTTTCAACTGGTCCACCACAGCCCTTCAACCCAACTTCAGAGCCATGATAACTGATTCTGTAAGCAAGGGATACAGAGGAAGGGCTCTGGGATACTTTAATTCAATGGCCGTTGCCACTGCATCAATCGCCATACTTCTCTCGGGTATATATGTGAACTCTACAGACGTGCACGAATATGCGTCCAAACTTCCAATACTTTTTGTATTGAGCTCGGTGATAATAGCCACTGTAGCATTAAGCAGGTATGCAGGTCTGATTGAAACCTTCAAAGGTGTGCGGAGAGAAATCAAGAGCATAGCTACAGATAATTTAAGCCCTCTCCTTGTGGACAAGCTGAGACTCCTGACAATAGCATACATGATTCATGATGCAGGTCTAAGCATGGTTCTTTTTCTGATCCCTATATATGCAGTTGAATATATCGGTATGCCCTCATCTATACTTGCAGTTATGCTTGCACTTAATTATGTCATTACATTTCTGCTGCAGGCCCCCTTCGGTAAGCTTGCAGACTCGTGGGGAAGAACAAAGGTAATAACCCTGAGCTTTTTCATAGAAGCAGTTGCTATAGGCTCTCTTCCCCTTATAAAAAACCCCCTTTACCTGCTTATTGTCTATGGAATATGGGTTGCTGTAGGGCAACTAGATGCTCCTGCAGAAGGCGCATTGCTTGCAGACCTTTCTCCTCAGGAAAGAAGGGCTGCAATTATGGGCGGTTTTGGAGGGATAACCACTCTTGCAGCAATACCTGCACCGGCGATTGGTGGAGCACTTGTTGCTGTTATGCCATCTCTTCTAAAAGGATATGCACTACCTTTCATCGCTTCATTTGCAGTCCTTTTATTGTCTGCATTCATCATCATGTATTACAGAAGAAGAGTCTATTCAGGTTGAGTCTGAGAATTTAAGGGATGTTTTGAATCTGTGTAATCTTTTGCCGCTTTAATAGTTCTGTATAAAGATTCTCTAGCCACCTTATTACCCCTTAAGGCAGCAGCAGGATGGTATGTTGGATATACTTTTATCCTTTCGTCTCCATATTCGAAAGGCAACTCCTGTATTCTTTCTGCATCTTTGAAGAATTGAAGAGCAGTCAGACCAAGCGTTACAATCACCTCTGGCTTGACAATCTTTATCTGCTGAAGAAGGTGTTTTCTGCAAGCCTCTATTTCTGCTGCTTTTGGCTTTCTGTTGCCAGGAGGTCTGCATTTCACGACATTGGTTATGAATAGCTCGCTTCTGCTGAGCGATGCCTCTTTGAAAGCTCCGTCGAGAAGAGCTCCTGCCCTACCTACAAAAGGCCTTCCAGTAATGTCTTCGTTTTTACCTGGAGCTTCTCCTATCAGCATTATTCTGGCATTTTCCTTTCCTTCTCCTGGCACAGCGTTTATTCTATATCTGCAAAGTTCGCATTTCATGCATGATGAAATCTGGTTAGCTAACTCTTCAAGGCTGTTCATCCACATCCACTATACCCCATTGCACAATGTTTCCCTTATTATCAAAAGCTGCGATATCATCTGCATTCTCATAAGGAAAGCCAGAGATGAGCATGAATTTTCCATAGGGGTGCAACAAGTCTACCTGGCTTGGTATTTTAACTCCTGATGGATGGGAATGGGCTGTGGCTAGTATTGTAAAATCAATAGGCAGGTGAAGAGGGTTGTAAGTCGCCGAGTGCCAATTCGAATAGGCAAAAGGAGGAAAAACAGCTTGATAAAGAATTATATCATTCCCTTTCTTCTTTCCTCTTAGCAGCAAAAGCATTTCGTCAGGATGTTTTTCCTTGGAATAGCTCAGAATCGAATCAACAAGCTGACGGGTAAGAAAAAGCATTGCAATTGCTCGTTTTATGCGGCAAAAAGTATCTTAAAAAATCTTTTTAACAATAATCAGCGTTTTTTGAAGACTGATGCATTGAATTTTGATATGATTCTTTGAAAACTTGTTTATGCTTCGGTGACGTCCTCCCTAGGCTAAAGCCTTTGGGCTTCCCGCTTCATTGCTCTGGCTTACCATCTCCCTTAGGGAGGGCAGAGGTTCAAGCTCAGCGAGTGACGACCCTCCGTCCGAGGGCGGGCAGCTAAGGATGCCAAGCCTCTTTATCAGTAATGCTGAATTTAGATCTCTATCAAGCTTTTCACCACATTCTGGGCAGGTATGCTCTCTATCATCTAATTCTTTAGGTACCCAGCTCAAGCATTTATTGCAGAATTGTGTTGTACCCCACGGGTCAACGAATATTGTATGCTTCCCAAGCATTTTTGCCTTGAACATTGCTTTTATAGCAAATTTGTTCTAAGAAGCATCTGAGATTGATTTTGCAAGTCTATGGTTCCTGAGCATAGATGATACATTTAGCTTCTCAAGTATTAATACATCACTCTCTTTGAATATATTGTGTATGAGCTTGTTCTGGAAGTCTTCTCTCTGTCTTTTAATGTGCAGATGAAGCTTAGCTAACATTCTTCCAAGCATTCTATATCTCTTTGAACCTCTTTGCTTTCTTGAGAAGTGATGCTGTATTTGCTTTATTTTATTTTCAGATTGTCGCAAGAACTCTGGATACTCAACAGATGATGAATCATCGAATACTGCAAACTTCTCTAATCCAAGGTCTGCGCTTCTTGTTCTGTTTGCTAGTATCTCTTGTATTGGTATCTTGCTAGGTTCTTCTCTTTCTGTTATGAATATTGCATACCATTCATCCGCATCTCTCTTTATAGTAAGTTGCTTTATTTTACCGAGTAATGGTCTGTGGATAAATATCCTTACATATCCTATATTGGAGAGATAGAGTTTACCGTCTTTTAGCTTGAACCCTGACTGAGGGTATGTTAATGAATTATATCTATGCAACTTCTTGAACCTTGGATACCTAGCTCTCTTTTCAAGGAAGTTCTTGAGTGCTGAATGAACGCGGTCAGCCACATTTTGAACCACTTGACTATGTATGCTCTTTAGTTCTTTGTTTTCTTATATCTAATGCTATCTTTCTGAATATGTAGAGTGATGTTGATTTATGCTCTTCTTTATACCTTCTCTTAGCCCCAGCCTTCAATGCGTTGTATAGATTGCATAAGCTGAGCAGGGAGCTATTCAGCAGCTTCTCCTGCTCTTTGTTAGGATATATCCTGTATTTGAAGGCTGAGAGCATTGTTAATTAAAATATTATTTGAATATTTAAGGAGCTCGCTCTCATCCCACCTATAAATGGTGTGGGTTTTCTCGCTCGCATCTAATAAACCTGATGCTTTTAGGATATGACCAGTATTCTGATGTGATGAGTTTGGAATATATTCTTTGTTTTTCTTGAAAAATTATTCGGAAAAGATTTATATTCTTGGAATATAGGGTTTTTGCGATATTAAGGAGGAGTTGATATTATATGTCTGTGTCACCATCACAACCAATACTGATACTGAAAGAGGGTTCCACTGAGACAAAGGGGCGAGAAGCCCTAAGGAATAACCTGGAAGCTGCTAGAGTTGTAGCAGAACTGGTGAAGACTTCGCTCGGTCCAAGAGGGATGGACAAGATGCTTGTAGACAGTCTGGGCGATGTTACAATCACTAACGACGGAGCTACCATGCTGAAACAGCTTGATGTACAGCATCCAGCAGCAAAGATGATGGTAGAAATAAGCAAAGCCACTGATAGCGAAGTGGGAGATGGCACAACCAGCGCAGTCGTACTTACAGGAGCACTGCTTGACAAGGCGGAGGAACTATTGGACAAGGATGTACATCCAACTCTCATAGTCGATGGTTACCAGGCAGCCGCTGAGAAGGCCTTGACTCTTCTGGATGAGATAGCTATAAAGGTAGACCCAGCTGACAAAGCCTGGCTGAAGAAGATTGCAAAGACCAGCCTGGCTTCAAAGATAGTTTCACAGGATAGCGAGCAGCTGAGTGACCTGGTTGTTGATGCATTGACCCAGGTCGCAGAAAAAATGGGCCAAAGATATAAGGTTGATGTAGACAACGTCAAGGTCGAAAAGAAGCCCGGCAGGTCTTTGAGTGAGACGAGTCTTGTCAAGGGGATAGTAGTTGACAAGGAAGTGGTTCACGCTGCAATGCCAAAGAGAGTCGAAAATGCAAAGATAGCTCTCATCAACGCACCTCTTGAAATAGAGAAGACAGAGATAAGCGCTGAGATCAGGATAAACGACCCTGCACAAATGAAGGCATTCTTGGATGAAGAATCAAGAATGCTGAAGAGCATGGTAGACAAGATTTCAGCGGCAGGAGCTAACGTTGTCTTCTGCCAGAAGGGTATAGATGACATAGCCCAGCACTATCTAGCCAAGGCAGGAATACTTGCTGTAAGAAGGGTCAAGGAAAGCGACATGTCTAGGCTTGCAAAGTCTACGGGCGGCAGGATAGTGACGAACCTTGACGACCTGACGTCTAACGATTTAGGCTATGCTGCCTTGGTAGAAGAGAGAAAGATAGAAGAAGACAAGTGGGTCTTCGTAGAAGGAGCAAAGAATCCAAAGGCAGTTACAATTCTGATAAGGGGAGGTTCGCAGAGAGTAGTAGATGAAGCTGAAAGAGCTGTGCATGATGCAGTAATGGTTGTCAAAGATGTAATGGAGAATCCAAAGGTTGTGGTTGGTGGAGGAGCTGTGGAATCAGAGCTGTCCTACAAGATAAGAGAATGGGCACACACACTTTCTGGCAGGGAACAGCTTGCAGCTCTGGCGTTTGCAGATTCACTTGAAACGATACCCTTAACTCTTGCAGTAAATGCAGGAATGGACCCGATAGACACTCAGGTTGAGCTAAGAGCTGCTCACGGCAAGGGTTCTATCTCCACTGGAGTTAACGTGCTGGCGGGAAAGATAGGGGACCTAGCAAAGGAAGAGATCTATGAACCTGCAGCAGTCAAGACACAGATAATCAAGGCTGCTACAGAAGCGGCAGTGATGATTCTGAGAATCGATGACGTTATAGCTGCAAAGAGCACTTCAAAAGAGTCAGGAAAGGGCGGTAAAGAAGGCGAAGGCAGTCCAGGCGGTATGGAAGGTTACTAAAAGAATTTTTTAATTTATTAGAACACTCTTTATTCTTTCTGCTAGACTTGTTTCAGGTAGTAAACCTACTATTCTATCAACCATTCTGCCATCTCTAAAGATAATCAGTGTTGGTATTGCCATTACAGAATAAGCCTGTGCAGTCAACGGATTCTCGTCAACATTAAGCTTGGCAAATCTGACCTGACCTGCCATTTTAGCCGCAAGCCTCTCCAAAATTGGAGCCATCATTCTGCACGGCTGGCACCACACAGCCCAGAAATCTACAACCATCCTCGGGTTCTTCTGGAGTTCATACGAAAAATTCTGGTCTGTAAGGATGAGAGGAGAAGTGTCAACCTTCTCCTGAGGCTTGTTCCCTTTCATCATCTCCCTCAGCATTCTCATCTTTATAGCTTCAAGCTCATCCAACTGGTATCGCCGTTTCTTACCAAGTCTTTTACGATTAAACTTTTCCCTACATTCGTGTTTAATATTCTTAGCTAAATACAATTAAAGATACACAGGGGGCATTCCCGACTATATCCTTTGTGTCAGTGCCAAAAAGACCAGAGATCAGGTTTCTTCTGTGACCTGTCAGAATCAGTATATCTACCTTCTCCTTTATAACAAAATCTGCTATATCCTTGCCCAGCTGCCTTGAAGCTAGTATTCTAGGCGAAAACATTCTTCCCAGATTCTTGATTACAGAACTGATTGTTTCTGCAAAACGCCTCTCCATCAACCTTATCTCATTACTGTATTCCATAGCATCCATAGGAACTGTTTGGGGAAGAAGTATGGCTTGTGCAGCCAGAAGCTCAGCATCAGGAGCTGTTGCCAGGCTTGTCAGCGCTGCTGCGACTATAAATGCATCCTTGGGCTCTGTACCTGGCTTGACAAGAACTGCTATCTTCCTGGGACTTGACGTTATCTTCATTTTTGGGTCTGGTGTCTCTACAAGAACAGTCTTCGTTGGATTTCTCTGCGCAACCCTGTCTGAAACCCTTCCTACAAGCTCTTTAAAGAAACCTTCCTTGTGAGCGGGCATAATTATAGCCTGGGCATTTTGTTTTATTGCTTGAGTAATTATCATTCTGCTTATATTATCAAAAGAGCCGTCTTCAGTTTCCTCTTCAACAAAACTAATCTTAACCTTAAGCTTCTCCGCAAGAGACCTGACTTCTTCTCTGAATTCTACTGATGCACTTTCAGTAGCTAGAGAAACGTGATAAACTATCAACTGTGAACCTGAATATTCTGCTATATGCATGGCTATAAATGCAGCATTCCATTCTCTTTGCTGGTAAGCCAGAGGAAGCAGTATTGGGCTATCGCTCCATCCCCATTCGAGGTCCTTTGCTTGCATCAGTCTTCCTTTCCATATCCTGTGTTAGTTCATGCATTTATAGATATTTTGGATTTGTGTCCTTCAAACTCGATATATGCCGAGTGCATAAAGCAGATTGCTGCAAACTTATACCTACAATTTAGTTTGAGAAGCTCTTGAAAGAAGAGGTTGTCCAAGCTTCTTCCTGTAGGCTAGAAACATGGCAAGGCCTATCCCAAACCATACTACTCCAAGTTCTCTGCCCAAAGAATGCAGTGAAATAAGGATAAGCCATATTATACCGCATGATATGAAACCTATTATGGATGTAAGAGATATGCTCACCCTTTTTCCTCTGTAGTTGAGTGGTATGTTCAGAGGTGACCTGTAGCTGCCATTGCTGCTATCCACCAGCCTCAGTTTTATCGCAGAAAGGTTCACGTACATGTAAGCCACAAGCGCTCCAAAGTTATAGATTGATGCAACCAGATTAAGCAGGGATGCAGAGGGAAGCAGGAGGTTGACAAGTATTATCAGTATAGCAACAAGAGAGAAGATGATGATTGTAATGTATGGAGTCCTGAATCTCCTGCTTATTTTTGCCATGCTTCTGGGTAAAAGTCCAAGCCTGCCCATGGAGAATGTTACACGTGAAACACCCACCACACCAGTGTTCGTCGAGACGGTGCAGATCCATATCCCCATGAATGCAACCCAGACGCTCAGAATCCCTCCTATAACAGGATAGGCTAAAGATAATACATAAAGCGGGTTTTCAGGAGACGATGCAACAACTTGCCAGGGTATCAGAGTAACGGTAAGAAATGAAAGGGAGACTGCTATAACAAGCACTGATACTATCGAAAGCTTTGTTGCTTTGGGTATAACTTTTGACGGCTTTTTCGTCTCCTCTGCAGCCTGGGATATTGATTCAATACCTATGTATGAAGCCATGGCTAGAGTTATACCATATGCAAAGTTCTGGGATGTTAGTAAGCTGGTTGTTATCTGGCCCGGCCATGAAGCGAACGAGTTTGATAATAATGCTGAGTATAAGCCTATGCCTATGAGTATGGCAATGGTAGCAAGGCTCAATGCTGTGACAACCTCGTTCAGTTTGGAAGAATAGCTTATTCCAAATATGTTAAGAATCATCAAGACAAGTATAACCAGAGCACCGAGAATACCATAGAAAGGCTGCTGCAAGAGAACAGAGGTGCCAAAGAAGGTTTTTACAATAGCTCCTACGTAGCCTGATGTTGCTAGACCGAATAAGGCTATATCTACTGTGTAGTCAAGCATCAGACCCCAGCCTGCTATGAAACCATGGAGAGGACCAAAAGCCTTAGTCGCGTAAAAATTACCCCCTCCCGCAACTGGATATTTTGATGCCAGCTCTGCATAGGTTAGGCCAGTAGTTACATATGTAACCGCTGCTATAAGCAGTGCAATGGGGGCTGCAGCTTGAGCGTAAAGAGCGAGAATTCCTAAGGCTACGTAGATATCAGCGCCTACGTCTGAATATCCCATGCTGAAAGAGCCATATACCCCTATCTCCCTCTTCAGACCATAGGCTTCTTCTCCGAGACCCATTTCTGAGTCTGAAGTGTCTGACTTGGGCAAAGCAGGTCATGTTTCCGTTTAGCTACCCCCGAAATGATGTAGTATTTAAGACTCCCGAATTAATCCTAAAAAATTATTCCAGTGATTTGAGAATCTTTATCCTTTTAACAGTGCTGGGATGAGTTGAAAATAGCTCCATGAACCTTTCTGCTGCGGTCATCTTTCTGCTCGCAACATAATCAACAAGTTCGTCATCGCTCAAGCTTGAAAGGTTGATTCCGCTTGTGTGGTCGGGGTCGATTATCATCATGCTCTTGAATCCTGAAAGCTGTATGGATGAAGAGCCCTGTCTCCTTACCCCATGAGAATAGGCATCAAGCTTTGCAAGTGCAATCGCTAATTTCTGTGCTCCACCCGGCACAACCTCTGCCCCGTGCCTGTCAGCGTATAGCTCTCTCTGCCTTCCCAGGCCAAGTATAAGCAGGTTGAGGATGAAGTAGACGATGAGAGCTAGAAAGCCTATGGCTACAGCATTCCCGCCATTTCTCTGGTTTGAGCCATAACCTCCAGACCATATCAGAGAGATGCCTATCCAGTAAAAGATTGTTGGAAGTACAGAGACGAACATCATTATCTGCACATCCCTATGCTTTAGATGACCAAGCTCATGACCGAGAACAGCTTCTATCTCGTCGTCCTTAAGATTATCCAGCAAGCCCTGAGTTATGCATACCCTGCTGCCTCCCAGAGGGGAACCGTAGGCAAAGGCATTAGGTGCTGTAATCGGAGAATACATTATTCTGGGCTTCTTAACGTGTGCTGCCTGAGCCACCCTTTCTACCATTTCATGGAGTTTTGGAGACTGATTGTAAGGTACTTCCTTGCATCTGTACATAGCTTCTATCATGTAAGGAGAAACTAGCCACTGGACAAAGTTGAAAAGTACTACGAATATAAGGACAGTGAAGATGCTTAAAGCACCTAGGAGGTAAAGAAGCAGGGAAATGAAAAGAGTTGACGCTCCTATGACTAAAGCTAATGTACCCAACATGGTCAGCCTTAGCTTAAGAAGACTGTAGGCCAAATTCAATACACCTGACATTTTTTGGAAAACACCTTTTTAACCGTTGCTGATTGTTTTATGAAGCTGATGAATTATTGAATTTAGAATTTGAGTGATGAACTATAACTTCCAGTCTATCTCGACTTCATCCTTTATCAGCACACGCACTATCCCCCAAACCATGGCTGCAAGCCAGATGGGAGAATAGAAAAGATAGTATAGAATGAACCATACAGGCGAAAAACGGAGCTTCATTTTTCTTGAGAAGAAGTAGTAAAGAGAAGAATATATTACCATTCCTATAGCTGATGCAACAAGGAAGGAGAGTATGCTACTCATCTCCTTTGCTGAAATGAATGGAATGAGCAAGATGGGAAAACTTCTTGCAGGGAAGGAGATGAATAGAAGCGCAAACGCGTCCCACAAGGCTAGGTCCTTGAAGGTGAAGCTGGCTAAAAGTGCAAGTAATGATGGAAAGATAAGCAGCAAAGATGGCAGTACCACTTGAGGCTTTGACCTAACAATTGTCATTATTTGCAGCCAGTTTTCTTTCAACCATTTTGCAGTTCCGTAAGCCCATCTCTTCCTCTGCTTCAACCATGCGGAAAAGCTGGAGGGGGCAAAGGTGTATATTGTTATATCATCTATGAATTTGAACTTCAGACCCTTTTCAAAGCACCTCAGACCGAAATCAAGGTCTTCAGACACAACCTTTCTGAAGCCCCCAACCTTTTCAAATGCAGTCCTTGTTATAGCAAAAGCTGCTCCGTTCATGCCCAGCGTTCTCTTCGTGCTCCTTGAGATAAGCCAGTCTGCTGCGCTGATTCCTATGTACTCATAATATACAAGCTTTGCAAGTACGCTGTTTCCGCTTACAACCTTCTTGAGTTCTACAATGTCAAAATCCAAAAGCTCCTCGTCAACCCTTTCAAGTATATCCTCATCTGGAAGAAATGTGTCAGAATCTAAAAAGAAGAACGTATCGCCTTTAGACATGTCACATGCTTTGTTGAGGGATGAGACCTTTCCCCTGCGTTCATTGCTGATGTCGAAAACGACCCTTCCTTTGTATTTATCAGCAAGTGATAGTAGATTATTGTCAGGGCAATCGAGCATAACTATAATTTCCCGTTGTGGAAGTTCTGATGCCAGCAACTTGGAAATAGTATCATCAAGTGTAGGCGCAGACCTGTAAACCGGAATTATCACTGAAAAGAAGTGGTTTGCTGACATCAAGACACACTTTTGCCAGTTTAGGGGTGCGCCCAGCTATCTATACTTAAAACTTTCTATCTCATCGATTATGTTAATATCATTATTTGCGTATTCTGCTTCTATTTTTTGGGCCGTATTGAATATGGTCTCTGTAGATTCAACTCTGCTGGGTGAGAAATCTTCCAGGTTCCAAGTGGAAATATTTCTTATCATTTCATGGATATGAGCTGAAGGTTTGCTTCCTAGTCTGACATACTCTCCTCGTTGAAGCTCGGAGGTTCTGGGTCTCCGTCGTTCCCGGAGTCGCCCCTCTGGGGGTATCAGTGCTCCCCTTGCACGCATCCCTGTCTGCGTGCAATTGACCTATG
>Ga0080006_1134590_pt1 | contig 41063 bp, 37 predicted proteins | sample RS3BMetagenome_FD_69209 | JGI IMG/M metagenome (GOLD analysis project Ga0080006, IMG submission 69209) | Ferric oxide microbial mat and aquatic microbial communities from Rainbow Spring, Yellowstone National Park, USA - RS3B (SPADES... ...
TGTGAGTGCATGCCGGCGCCTGTAAGACTGGCTTGACCTTGCCGGGCGGCGGCCGCGCGGCGGGCGGACCGCCGTTCTCGAACTGCACGCTTCCCGCCGTGGGATCGATCAGGCCCAGTATGATGCGCCCGACCGTGGTCTTGCCCGAGCCGCTTTCGCCCACCAGCCCCAGCGTCTCGCCTGGGGCGATGTGCAGCGAGACGTCATTGACCGCATGGACGTGCCGGCTGCGTGAACCGGCGACCGGGAAGCTCTTGCGCAGGTTGCGGACGCGCAGGACCATCGCTAGTGGCGCACCGGGAAATGGCAGCGCACGGCATGCCCGGGGGCCAGCTCGGCGAGCGGCGGCGTTTCGGTGCGGCACAGCGGCTGGGCGAGCGGACAACGCCCGGCATAGCGACAGGCCGTGGCCGGCTCCGCGGCCGTGGACCAGGCCGCACTCCAGCCACGGCGCAACTCCGGATTGTGCGAGAAGGCGGCCAACAGGAGCAGCGTGTAGGGATGCGCCGGCCGCAGGAACAGCGCGTCGCGTGGCGCCGTTTCCAGGATCTCGCCTTCGTACAGGACGGCGACCCGGTCGCAGTAATGCGCCGCGATGCCGACATCGCGGGTGATCAGCAGCATCGCGCTGCGGTGCTCGGCGGCAAGCTGGCGCAGCAGGCCGAGCACCTGCGCCTGCACGGTGACGTCCAGCCCGCTGGTGGCGTCGTCGGAGATGACGAAGGCCGGGTCGCAGATCAGCGCGATCGCGATCACCGCACGCTGCGCCATGCCGCCCGAGAGCTCGTGCGGATAGGCGTTCATGCGCCGCTCCGGATCGGGGATGTGCACGGCGCGCAGCATGTCGAGCGCGCGTCCGCGCGCGGCGCGGGCGTCGAGGCCGAGATGCACGCGCGCCATGAGGGCGATCTGCTCGCCCACCGTCAGCGTCGGATTGAGCTCGCCGCGCGGGTTGGGCACCACCATGCTGAGCCTGTGGCCGCGCAGCCGGCGCAGCCTGCCTTCGCGCAGCCGGAGGATGTCCTCGCCCTCGAACAGCACGCGTCCGCCGGCGATCCGGCCGGGTGCCGGCGGCGCGCCGAGGATGGAGCGGGCGAGCGTGGTCTTGCCGGCGCCGCTTTCGCCGACGAGGCCCAGGATCTCGCCCGGCATGACGAAGAGATCGACGCCGTTGAGCGCCTGGCGTGCGCCGCCGGAGGCGGTGGGGAACACCACGTCGAGCCCCTCGACGCGCAGCAGCGCGCCGCTGGCAGGGTCGTTCGCCGCCGGCGCGGACACGCGCGCGGGTCTCATCGCGGCCCCGCTCAATGGGTCAGCCTCGGGTCGAGCAGCACATAGACCAGGTCGACGATGATGTAGACGACGAGCGAGAAGACCGCCGAGAACAGCACGAAGCCGAGCACCGGATAGATGTCCGAGTTGAGCACGCCCTGGACGGCATATTGCCCGGCACCTCCCCAGGAGAAGACGATCTCCACCAGCACCGCGCCGCCGATCAGGTAGCCGTACAACACGCTGATGATGGTGATGATCGGCGGCAGGGCGTTGCGCAGTGCGTGGCGAACCACGAGCCGCTCGGGAATGCCGCACAGCGCCTCGTAGCGGCTCGCGTCGGCGGCCAGCATCTTCTGCATGGTCGACTGCGTCATCTTCATGATCGGGCCGGCATTGATCAGTCCGAGGGTCAGCACCGGCAGGACGAGATGGGCCACGGCGGACCGGAACGCCTCGAGATCGCCGGCGAGCAGCGTGTCGATCGTCAGGAAGCCGGTGATCGTGGCGGGTGCGATCACCGAGATGTCCAGCCGGCCGAGCGGAGCCGGTGCCCAGTGCGCGGCGCTGTAGAAGACGAAGATCAGCACCAGCGCGAACCAGAAATCCGGCAGCGCGCCCGCCGCCAGCCCGTAGAGGTCGACCGCGCGCGCCACCCAGCCGTGCGGCCGCAAGGCGGAGAGCGTGCCGAGCGAGAGGCCCACGGCGATCGCCAGGATCAGCGAGAATGTGACCAGTTCGAGCGTGGCGGGAAAGCGCTGCAGCAGGTCGTCGAGCACCGGTCGGGTGGTCTGCCAGGAGGTGCCGAGATCGCCGTGCAGCAGATGGCCCACATAAAGCACGAACTGGCTGGTCAGCGGCTTGTCGAGCCCCATCTGGGCGCGCAGGCCGGCGATCGCATCCGGTGTCGCGGTGGGACCGAGCATCAGGACCGCCGGGTCGCCGGGGATCGATTTGAGCAGCAGGAAGCTGACCAGAACGATGCCGAGCAGCTGGGGCAGGACGAAGGCCAGTCGTTGCAGCAGGTAGCGGGCGACGCGCATCGGTCAGTCTGCTCGCCAGGCCGCAGCGCCGGCCATCAGATCCCCGCCTTGACCAGCTGCCGGCCGGCGCTGCGGGCAGCACGACGTTCCATCGCGGCCGCGAGGTCCTGGCGGCGGACCGGATCGGAGAAGGCCTCGATGGAGGCGCCAACCAGGGAGAAGCCGAACACGGTGACGGCAAGCGACAGGCCGGGAAAGAGCGAGGGCCACCATTGTCCGGTGGCGACATTCTGGAAGCCCGAGGCGATCATGCTGCCCCATTCAGGCGTCGGCGCCCGCACGCCGGCGCCGACAAAGGACAGCGCCGCGGTCAGCAGGATGCCCCAGCCGACATTCACCGAAAGCTGCGCCAGCACCGGGGCGATGGCGTTGGGGACGATGTGGCGGCGCAGGATGACGTGGTCGGCGACCCCCGCCACCTGTGCCGCCTCGACATAGCGCATGGATCTTATGCCCTGCACCTGCGAGCGCATCAGGCGCAGGTAGATCGGCATGTTGACGAAGGCGATGGCCAGCACGACGGTCTGGATGCTCTGGCCGAGCACGGCGACCAGGGCGATGGCAAACACGAAGACGGGGAACGCCTGCAGCACGTCGGCGGCGCGCATCACCGAATTGCAGAGCCAGGCTCTCGGACCCCGTCCGGCTGAATAGAACCCGACCAGGGCGCCGAGCGTGGTGCCGACGCAGGCCGACAGCAGCGTGCCGAGCACGGCGATGGTAAGATCGATCCGCGGGGCGTAGATCGCGCGGCTGAAGATGTCCATGCCCACGGAATCCGTGCCGAACCAGTGTGCCGGGCCAGGCGGCTGCAGGAACGCGCGCGAATTGGCCTCGATCGGCGAATAGGGGGCGATGAGCGGTGCGAACAGGCCGAGCAGGACAGCCAGCGCCACCAGCCCGTAGCCGACCGCGAAGCGCGGCCGCACGGCGAGGCTTCGCGCGAAGAACCGCCAGCGCCCGTTCAACCCCATCCCCCGCCTGCGATCATGTCCAGCCTCACGCGTGACGGAAATCCTGGAAGCGCAGATTGTTCGAGGTGTAGTAGGTGAACCCCTTGAGCCCCGTCTTGCGGGCCAGCGTGTATTTCGGATAGGCGAGGAAGCCCCAGGGCGCGTCGCTCATCAACTGCTTCTGCACCTTGTTGTAGATCTGCAGTCTCGCCTTGTCGTCGAGGGTCGCGAGCCCCTGCGTGATCAGGGCGTCGACCGCCGGGTTCTTGTAGTTCGAGTAGTCGACGTAGCTCTTCTGGTTGAAATACAGATAGGTCGAGTAGCCCGGATCCGGCGTCCAGGGCGAGTCCAGATAGAAGATCACCGGCTTGCGTCGCGAGGTGACCGCCTCGTAGAAGACGCCTGCCGGCAGCTTGTCGAGAGTGGCCTGGATGCCGACCTTGCGCAGCGACGTCTGGATGAGGAGCGCGATCGGCTCCTGCGTCGGATCGCCCGCATTATAGGAGATCGTGGTCGAGAAGCCGCCGTCGAGCCCGGCCTGCTTGAGCAGCGCGCGCGCCTTGGCGACGTCGAGGTCGTAGTCGAAGTAGCTCTCGTTCGCCATGGGATAGATGTAGGGCATCGGCGCCGTCTGCTTGTCGGCATATCCGTAATAGATCGTGCGGATGATCTCGTCGCGCGGCACGGCGTAGTTGAAGGCCTGGCGCACCGCGACATTGTCGAAGGGCTTCATGGCCGCGTTCAGCTCGAGCCAGATCGCATAGGACGCATCGACCGCATCGACCGCGACGCTCGCCGAGCCGCCCAGCGCATGCAGCTCGCGCGGCTGCAGGAACTGCGCGATGTCGACGGCACCTCCCTGCAGCAGGGCCAGCCGGCTTGGCGAGGTCGGCACCTCCTTCATGATCACGCGCTTGATGGCGGGCGTGGGCCCCCAGTAATCGTCGCGCGCCTCGAACACCGCCTGCTGGCCGCGCACCAGCTGGCGCAGCCGGTACGGGCCGAACCCGGCACTCTCGTTTTTCAGGAACTGCACCGCCCACGGATCCGCACTGCCGCCGGCAGCAGCGCACTTGGTGCTGTCATAGATCGGGTTGGCCAGATTGCACTGCTGCTTGAGCAGCAGAGGATTGGGCTGGTCGAGGTTGAAGGAGATCACGTGATCTCCTTCGATTTTGACCTGGTCGGGAGAATGCAGGCCGAGCACGGCGGTCTGGAACAGGCCCTGGCCCTTGAGATGGAACTTGCGGTCCCAGGTCCATTTCACGTCGCGCGCGGTCAGCAGGTTGCCCCAGTTCGAGCGCACGCCCTGGCGCAGCGTGAAGGTTGCCTTGCGTCCGTCCGGCGCCACCTGCCAATGTTCGGCGAGCCGGCCCTTGAGGCTGAGGCCGTACGGCTTGTCGGGATGCACGCCGGTATCTTCGCGCATCACGCCGGGCGCCTTCGGATCGGCGATCGTGTCGTAGGCGAGCAGATAGTCGTAGAGCGCACCGAGCGAGTCGATCGAGCCGAGGCTCACGTCGAACTCGATGTCGAGCCCTTGCGGCGTCGCGGGCGAGGCGATGACCAGCAGGTCGGACCCGGCCTGCGCCTGCGCCTGCGTTGCGCCGGCGAGGGGGGCGAGCAGCGCGCCACCGCCGAACGCGGCGGATCGCTGCAGGAAGCGCCGCCGCTCGAAGCCTCGGGCGGGTCCGGAAGCGCGATCGGGCATGCGGCTCTCCAAAATGGCGGACGAGGCGGGAGCGTGCACCGGAGCATCCGGCGACATCGTCGCCGATGCCGGCTCGGCGGGCAGGCGCACCTCGCATCGAGTCGCGCCCGTATGGTCGGATCAGTTGTCTCGGCGGCAAATGAACCGCGGATCGCCACCGGCGTCAATCTAGTCAGTTCCCATCTGCCGAAATGCCTCGTAAATCAGCAAGTGACCGTTGGTTCGGCGGTCGGGCAGAGGTCGGACCATTATACAGCCCCGGAGGAGCTCACGCGTGCACAGGATCGTTCTGATCTCGACCGGGGGAACCATCGCGTCGCGCCATGATCCCGACCGCGGCCACACGGTCGCGACGATGAGCGGGGAGGATCTGCTGCGCGGGCTGCACGAGAAGCTGCACGGCGTGCAGCTCGAGGTCGACGAGTTCTGCAATCTCGGCTCGTTCGCCATCGATCTGCCGCTGGCCTTCGCCCTGGCGCAGCGAATCGATCGGCATCTGGCCGATCCCGCGATCCGCGGCGTCGTGGTCACGCACGGCACCGACACGATGGAGGAAAGCGCCTACCTCGCCGACCTGGTCGTGGGCTCGGACAAGCCGGTCATCTTCACCGGCGCGCAACGGGCCGCCGACGCACCCGACACCGACGGCCCGCGCAACATCGCCGACGCGGTGCGGCTCGCCTGTGCCGAGGCGGCGCGCGGCCTCGGCGCGCTGATCGTCTTCGAGCAGGAGTTCCATGCGGCGCGCGACGTCGCCAAGACGCACAGCGCGCGTGTTGACAGCTTCGCATCCGGCGAGCATGGCGCGCTGGGCGAGGTGGATGGCGAGCGCGTGCTGCTCTACCGACGGCCGGTGCTGCGGACGCAGGTGCGCACGCAGCGGATCGAGCCGGCGGTCGACCTGATCAAGCTGGTCATGGGGGCCGATGACCGGCTGCTGCGCTGTGCTGCGGCAAGCGGTGCCAGGGCCATCGTCCTGGAAGCGTTCGGCCGCGGCAACGCGACACCGTCGGTGACCCGGGCGGTGGCCGAGCTGGTCGCCGGCGGAACTGCGGTCATCGTGACCTCGCGCTCGGCGCGTGGCCGGGTGCGGCCGATCTATGGTGCGGGCGGTGGCCGGGATCTCGAGCAGGCGGGTGCGATCTTCGCCGGCGATCTCGCCGGTCCCAAGGCGCGCATCCTGGCGGCATTGCTGCTCGGCGCAGGTGCCGACATGCAGGCCATGCGGGACCGCTTCGCCGCGGTCGGTGGCTGACGGATGCGGAAGGCCTCGCCAACCCGCCTCGCGTCACGCGGCCGCCGTTCAGGTCACCTCGATGATCCGCAGCCCCGCGCGGCTGCAGGCCCGGCTCAGATGCTGGCGCATGTAGTAGCGGGCACCCTCCGGGTCGTTGCGACGCAGGGCCTCGATGATCCGTTCATGCTCCAGCACCGGCTCCCACAGCGCGTCGCGCCGGACCTGCGGCAGGCGCTGGGCTTCCAGCAGCACACCGGCGAAGCCGCGATGCATGTCGGCCAGCAGCCGGTTGCGCGAGAAGCGGATGATGAGCTGGTGGAAGTCGAAATCCGCCTGCGTGTAGGCATCGAGATCGAGCTGGCGGGTGGCAAGGCGAAAACGGTCGAGCGTGCCCTCGAGCTCGGCGAGCTCGCCCGCGCTGTGGTTCATGGCCGCAAGCTGGACGGCATGGCTTTCGGCGATCAGCCTGAACTGGAAGACCTCCTCGGGCGCGTAGCGGGCTGCGAAGCGCCAGGAGCCATCGGGCGGTGCTGCGCCGCTGCCCTCGCCAAAGCCCACCACGAAGGTGCCGCGTCCCTGCTCGATCGACAGCAATCCAAGCGTGCCGAGGATCGAGACGGCCTCGCGCAGCGAGGCGCGACTGACGCCGAGCTGCTGGGCCAGGTCGCGCTGCGGCGGCAGCGCTCCGCCGGCGGGGAAGCTGCCGTCGCTGATCATGGTGCGCAGCCGCGTGACGAGCGCCTGGGTCACGTTGCCGTCGCGGCGTCCCGGCGGTCGCGACACGCTCACCGGCGTCTGCCCGGCGCCGGGCGTCGCCGGAGCCGTCTCCTCATCGGGGCTGCGTCGGGTGTGCATGGCGATCTACCGTTAGGGGACCTGGAAGCCGGTCGCCATCCTGCTCATGCCATGGCCGGTGCTTCATCCACAACGCCGCGCGGATTGGCACATGCCGGCGCGGTGGCTAGCCTGCGGGGCGGCCTGTCGGTCACCGGTCGCACCGGCTTGCGCGCCGAGGGCGGATCGAACCGGCTGCCGTCACGCCGGGCGCCGCCCTGCCAGCCTTCTTCTGCCGGGTCGCTGTCAGCCGCTCACCGGCTGCAGCAATCCAGCTCCGTTGACGCCAGATCATAGGGAAACACAGCATGGCGAAGGACATCATCTGCGGCTTCGGCACCGACGTCGATTCGGTCGCCGGCTGGATCGGCTCCTATGGCGGCGGCGACTCGCCCTCGGACATACAGCGCGGCATCTTCGCAACCGAAGTCGGCGTGCCGCGGCTGCTCCGCTTGTTCAAGAAGTACGACCTCAAGACCACCTTCTTCATTCCGGGCCATTCGATCGAGACGTTTCCCGATGAGTGCCGGATGATCGTGGAGGCAGGCCACGAGGTAGGCGCGCACGGCTACACGCACGAGAACCCGGTGGCCATGACGCCCTCGCAGGAGGAGGACGTGCTGGTCCGCTCGATCGAGCTGATCGAGACGTTGAGCGGCCGCAAGCCGCGCGGCTACGTCGCGCCCTGGTGGGAGATGTCGGCCGCGACCGCCGCCCTGCTGCAGAAGCACGGCTTCCGCTACGACCACAGCCAGGGCTACCGCGATTTCCAGCCCTTCTACGCTCGCGTCGGCGACGAGTGGACGCTGATCGACTACGCCAGGCGCGCGGCGGAATGGATGAAGCCGCTCAAGCGCGGTGGCGAGATCGATCTCGTCGGCATAGCCGCCAACTGGTATGTCGACGACCTGCCGCCGATGATGTTCATCAAGAAGTCGCCGAACAGCCACGGCTTCGTCAATCCGCGCGACATCGAGGATCTCTGGAAGCAGCAGTTCGACTGGGTCTATCGCGAGATGGACTATGCCGCCTTCTGCTTCACCATCCATCCCGATGTGAGCGGGCGCCCGCAGGTGCTGATGATGCTCGAGCGCCTCATCGAGTATGTCAGCGCCCATGCGGGTGTGCGGTGGGCGACGTTCGAGGAGATCGCGGAGGATTTCCGCACCCGCTACCCGTTCGAAGGCAGCGCCAGACCGGCGGTGATCTGAGGCCGAGCGGAACAGACGCGATGTGCGCCAATTGCGGCTTCCCGCTCGCGCAGGAGCACTGGACCGACGCGGGAGCACGCAGCGGCTTCGAGCGGCTGCGCGGGCGGCTGCTCCGGGCACAGCTCCTGGCACCCGTGCTGGCCGCCTACGGCCTGGGCGTCTATGACGACGGCACCGGCCCGAGCTTCACCCTGTCCACCCGCACCGGCAGCCACGTGCTGGTCGGCGATCTCGGCGAACTCTGGACGCAGGCCGAGCGGCTCGCGGGCCGGGCGATCGACCCGCTCGATCAGCGCTTCGCCGCAGACGAGGGTCAGCCCGGTTGAGCGGCCCGCACGGGCGCCTGCGGCTTGCGGTTCTGGCCGGCTTCCTGGGTGCCGGCAAATCGACCTGGCTGCGGCACGCGCTTCACCAGGGCGGGTTCGGCGGCGCGCTGGTTCTGGTCAACGAAGCGGCCAGCGCCAGCGTCGACGACGTGCTGCTCGGCCGGGCCACCGGACTCGAGGTGCTCGACGGCGGCTGTGCCTGCTGCGCCGGGCGCGGTGCCCTGGTGGCGTCGCTGCGCCGGATCTGCGACCGGCGCCTGCGCGGTGCGCCGATCGCGCGCCTGGTGCTCGAGACCAGCGGCCTGGCCGATCCCGCCGCCATCACGCAGGCGATCGCCGAAGATCCCGTGCTGCAGCACCACATCCTCGTCGAGGAGACCATCGTCATCGTCGATGCGCTGCACGGTCTCGCCCAGCTTCGCGAGGAGCCGCTGAGCCGGCGGCAGATCGCCGCCGCCGACCGGATCGTGGTCAGCAAGCTCGATGGCGCCGGGCGGCCGGCGGTCGCCCGGCTGGTGGCGACACTTTGCGCGACCAACCCCGCTGCGAGGCTGGCCGGCAGCATCATGGGCAGCGAGGTGCCGCTGCCCGAGAGCCCCGGCGTGGCGCCGGAGGTCTGGGTTGATGAAGCCCGGTCCAGCGAAGCGGGGGCGCCGGCCAGCCCTGGCGAGCCGCGGCCGCCGCCGATCGCCGAGGCGCTCGATCCCGGCGGCCCGGACTCCTGGCCGGCACTCAGCCTCTGGCTCAGCGCACTGATCCACGCGCGCGGCGACGACATCGTGCGCATCAAGGGTGTGGTGCGGACACCGCGCGGACCGCTGCTGCTGCAAAGCGTGCGCAAGGTGGTTCAGGCGCCGGAAATCCTGCCCGAGGGTCCGCAGACGGAGCAGGCGCGGCTCGTGGTCATCGGCCGCGGCTTCACCCGCGCGCAGCTGCTGCGATCGCTGCAGCGCTTCGCCGGCGGCTGAACCGGTTTTCGCAGGCCAAGGCCCGCCGCGCGACGTTCCACCGGCCGCCGTGCTGGCCTAGCATCGCGCATGGCCACAGCTCTGTTCACCCATCCCTCCGGGATCGCGCATGATCCGGGACCGGGCCATCCGGAATGCCCGGATCGTCTGCGCCGCGTGCTGGCGGCCTTGGGCGGGCCGGAGTTCGCGGCCCTGATCCGACGCGAAGCGCCGCCCGCCTCCGAGGCGCAGCTCCTGGCCGCCCACCCCGCCCACTATGTCCACCAGCTCCTGGCCGTCGAGCCTGCCGCCGGCGAGCGGGTGCGGCTCGACGCCGACACGCTGATGAGCGCGGGCAGCGCCGAGGCCGCGCGCCGCGCCGCGGGCGGCGCCTGTGCCGCCGTCGACACCGTGATGGGAGGCGAGGCGCGCACCGCCTTCGTCGCCATGCGCCCGCCGGGGCACCATGCCGAACACCGGCGGGCGATGGGCTTCTGCCTGTTCTCGACCGCGGCGATCGCGGCGCATCATGCGCGCGAACGCTGGGGCCTCAGGCGCGTGGCCATCCTCGATTTCGACGTCCATCACGGCAACGGCAGCCAGCATCTTCTGCAGGACGACCCGGAGACCTTCTTCGCCAGCTCGCACCAGAGCCCTTGCTACCCGGGCACGGGGGCCGCGTCGGAGACCGGTGTCGCGGGCAACGTCGTGAACGTGCCGCTGCCGCCCGGCAGCGGTTCGGCTGCCTTCCGCCGTGCCTGGGACGAGACGATCCTGCCGGCGGCAGAGACGTTCCGGCCGGAGCTGGTGCTGGTCTCGGCCGGCTTCGACGCCCATCGCGCCGACCCATTGGCCGAGCTCATGCTCGACACGGAGGATTTCCGCTGGATCACCGGGCGTCTGATGGCGCTCGCCGACGGCGCCTGTTCGGGCCGGCTCGTCTCCATTCTCGAGGGCGGCTACGATCTCGACGCGCTCGCGGCCTCGGTCACAGTGCATGTCCAGGCCCTTCTCGACGGTGCCGTGACGAGGCAAGCCTAGACGGCGGGAACCCGGCCAGCGGCGTTCTAGCCGGCGGGGGCTGACCCGGCTGGCTCGCCGCTTTGGAGGCTGACCAGCGCGTCGCGCAGCGAGTGCGCCTGCGCAGCCTCGTAGAGCTGCAGCGGATCGATGACCGGGACACCCAGTGCGGCCTCGAACGCCGGCTGGCGCGACTCGCCCTCCTCGTCGCCGGCCGACGCCCGGTCACCGAGGTTGGAGCGGAAGATGCCGGCGGCACTCACCGGCAGGAAATCCTCGTACGTGATCGGCTCGGCGATCAGCCGGCCGTCACCGAGCAGCGTCTCGAGCCCGGCCGCCGCGGAGGCTCGCGCGCCGGGTGCTGCGCGGTAGCGGAAGAAGCCGAGCTCGTTGGCGCGCAACACGGCCTCGTCGTCGGGGAACGAGGCGAAGCAAGCTTCAAGGACCGCCTCGTGCCCGGCCGCCCCGCCGCCGGCTCGGCCGTCCTGTGTCCCGCTGGCGCCGGAAGCTCGCGCCTCGGCCAGCAGCCGGTCGTAGAGCGCGCGGCCTGCCCCGGTCAGCGCCAGTCCGCGCTGCTCGATCTCGCCGAAGCGGGCCGTATGGGCGCCGGGCTCGCGCCTCCCGTCGCGACTGACGAACCGGATCGGCTCCTGCAGCGCCTTGAAGCTGGTCTGGCGCAGCAGGATCGGCACGCGCCGCCGCGGCGGCCCCTCGATCACCTCCTTCGCATCCAGCCCCGCGCCGGCCATGCGTTCCTGTGCCGCGTCGATGTCCAGGGTGCGCGGGGTCAGGTGGTTGATGTGCGGCCCCTTGAAGCAGACGATGTCGGCGATGAGCGGGTGCGCCGAGCGCAGATGCTCGTAGGTGGCGCGGTCGACCGTCGCCTCGCCGTGCCAGCGGAACGTCTCCAGTGCCTCGGCCACGAAACGCCGTGCGTCGGCCGCCGCCAGAGCGCCGTCGGTCTCCGCACGTTCGATCAGCGCCAGACAGGTCGGGGTGACGATCGAGCGCCGTTCCAGGATCCGCGCCGCGGCGGCGCGCAGTGCGGGCTCGCTGATCAGCTCGAGGCGCAGCAGCGAGGTGAACACGCGGAATGGATTGCGGCCCAGCGCCTCGTCGGTGACGGGCCGGAAGGCCGTTGAATGCACCGGCACGCCGGCGGCCGACAGGTCGTAATAGCCGACCGGCTGCATCCCCATGACCGCGAACAGCCGGCGCAGCATGGCCAGCTCGCTCGGAGTGCCGACCCGTACAGCGCCGTGCCGCTCGAGGGCCAGGCGCCCGAGTTCGCCCGTCTCGGCCAGGCGCCGGTCCAGCACCGGATCGGTCGCCCGGGCCTCGTCGTTGATCGCGCCGACCAGCCGCAGCAGCGTTGCGTAGTGCGGCACCTCGCCCTGGTACATGTCCGACATCGCGCGGCTGAACAGCGTGCGTATGTCGTCCGGCGAGATGTGCATCGGCCCCTCCCACTCCAGCCTTGCGGCCGAAATCGCGTCCGTCCCGGCCCAGGCACCCGGCGGCACCCATCCTTTGCCACCGCGCGCTTTGCCCCGCGTCCTTTGCCACATCCGGCTTTTGCTCTAAAGGCCACGCTCCTTGGCGGGAGGGCCCGGTTTTCATGCGGCGCAGGCGCGGTCGTGTTCTCGATGGATGGCTGATCGTCGACAAGCCGTCCGGCATGACGAGCACCGATGTGGTCACCCGCACGCGCCGGCGGCTCGAGGCGCAGAAGGCCGGCCACGGCGGCACGCTCGACCCGTTGGCCACCGGCCTGCTGCCGGTGGCATTCGGCGCGGCCACCAAGACCGTCCCCTACATCATGGACGGCACCAAGCTGTATCATTTCACCCTGCGTTTCGGCGACGCCCGCGACACCGACGATGCGGATGGCGAGATCGTGTCGCAGTCGGAGGCGAGGCCGGACGATGACCGCATCCGCTCGGAGCTCGCGCGCTTCCGCGGCGAGATCATGCAGGTGCCGCCCGCCTACTCGGCCATTAAGGTGGCCGGCGAGCGGGCCTACGACATGGCCCGCGACGGGCGGCCGCCGGACCTGCCGCCGCGGCCGGCCCGGGTCGACCGCTTCGAGCTGATCGGCCGTCCGGATGCGGACCAGGCGGTGTTCGCGGTTGAATCGGGCAAGGGCGTCTATATGCGCAGCCTGGCCCGCGACCTTGCCCGCGCCTGCGGCTCGGTCGGCCATGTGGCGGCCCTGCGCCGCCTGCGCGTCGGGCCGTTCCGGATCGAGGATGCAATACCCCTGGACAAAATCCTCGCGGCGGCAGACAACGCGCCTGCCCCGCCGGAGCTTCTGCGTCCGGTCGCGACCGCGCTGGCCGACATCCCGGCGCTGGCCTTGACCGGAAGCGAGGCTGAAAGCCTTTCGCATGGCCAGGCGATCAGCCTGGTGACGTTGATGGGCCGGATCCCGGATGCTGCCGACCCCGCGGGTGGGGTCGTGCGCGCCATGGACGGGGGGCGCGTGATCGGTCTGTGCCGACTCGAGGACGGGTGGCTCAGGCCGGAACGCTTGCTCTGAACCCCGACCCGATGGAGTCCCACGATGTCGATTACCGCCGAGCGCCGTACGGCGCTCATCGGCGATTACGCCACTGCCGCCGCTGATACCGGCTCGCCCGAGGTGCAGGTTGCCCTGCTCAGCGAGCGCATCTCCAACCTCACCGAGCATCTCAAGACGCACGCCAAGGATTTCCATTCCCGGCGCGGCCTGCTGATGCTCGTCGGTCGCCGGCGCCGCCTGCTCGACTATCTCAAGCGCAAGGACCAGGGCCGCTACGAGACGCTGATCGGCCGCCTCGGGCTTCGCCGCTGAATCCCGGTCGCTGAATCCGGGTTCGCCGAACGTGAGTTGGGCTGCCGGGTGCCAAGAGGCCGACATCGGCGACCGGCCCCCGCACCCCGGTTCACTCCGGCGTGGCGAACAGGTCCGCACACCGGCCAGCCGCCGTGTTTGCATTGCCGGTCCATGGGTCATAAATAAATAGTCTTTCGGAGCCTTGCGCTCCGGAGAGGGGTCTTTCGATTCCTCTGCTACCCGCGGCGATGCCGCGGGAAGGGACAGGCGACCAACCGGCGTTTCAGGCCACATGGGGCGCTTTGCCGGGATCTGCCCGGGCAAGGCTCCATGCCGTCCGAGGCGCCGTATCTCCGCTCGTCCCGCCGCTGACGTCACCTGTCTGATGTTTGGAGTTTCGGGATGTTCAACTTCTATCGCAAGGAACTCGAGTGGGGCGGCCGCACGCTGGTCCTGGAGACCGGCAAGATCGCCCGGCAGGCCGACGGCGCGGTGATGGTGTCCTATGGTGACACGATCGTCCTGTGCACCGCGGTCGGCGCCAAGAGCGTCAAGCCGGGCCAGGATTTCTTCCCGCTGACCGTGAACTACCAGGAGAAGGCCTTCGCCGCCGGCAAGATCCCCGGCGGCTTCTTCAAGCGCGAAGGGCGCCCGTCCGAGGCGGAGGTGCTGAACTCGCGCCTGATCGACCGGCCGATCCGGCCGCTGTTCCCGGAGAATTTCCGCAACGAGGTCCAGGTCGTTGCGACCGTCCTCAGCCATGACCTGGAGAACGATCCGGCGATCGTGGCGATGATCGGCTGCTCGGCGGCACTCACCCTGTCGGGGATCCCGTTCTTCGGTCCCGTCGGCGGCTGCCGGGTCGGCTTCATCGACGGCGAGTACGTGCTCAACCCGACCATCGATCAGCTCAAGACGAGCCAGCTCGACCTGGTGGTCGCCGGCACCGCCGAAGGCGTGCTGATGGTGGAGAGCGAGGCCTCGGAATTCTCCGAGGAGACCATGCTGGGCGCCGTCACCTTCGGCCACCAGGCTTTCCAGCCGGTGCTGGACGCGATCATCGCGCTGGCCGAGCATGCGGCCAAGGCCCCCTGGGAGCTGCGCGAGGTTTCCGAGGACGAGCGCACCCTCAAGGCGCGCATCGACGCCCTCGGCCGGTCGTCGATCGCAGAGGCCTACAAGGAGCGCGTGAAGCAGACCCGCTATGAGAAGGTGGGTGCGGCCAAGAAGGCGGTGGTCGAGGCGTTGAAGTCCGAGGGGCTCGACGCCGAGGCCGCCAAGCCGATGCTGAAGGAGCTCGAGGCCGACATCGTCCGCGGCGCGGTGCTCGACACCGGCCTGAGGATCGACGGCCGCGACCTGCGCACCGTGCGTCCGATCGTGGCCGAAGTTGGCGTGCTGCCGCGCGCGCACGGCTCCGCACTCTTCACCCGCGGCGAGACGCAGGCGCTGGTGGTCACCACGCTCGGCACCGGCCAGGACGAGCAGGTGATCGACGCGCTGGAGGGCGAGTACCGCTCCAACTTCATGCTGCACTACAATTTCCCGCCCTATTCGGTGGGCGAGGCGGGCCGCATGGGCTCGCCCGGGCGGCGCGAGATTGGACATGGCAAGCTCGCCTGGCGGGCCATCCATCCGCTGCTGCCCGGCAAGGAGGCCTTCCCCTACACGCTGCGCGTGGTCAGCGAGATCACGGAGAGCAACGGCTCCTCGTCCATGGCGACCGTCTGCGGCACCTCGCTGTCGCTGATGGATGCCGGCGTGCCGCTGAGCCGGCCGGTGGCGGGCATCGCCATGGGCCTGATCAAGGAAGAGCGTGGCTTCGCCGTGTTGTCCGACATTCTCGGCGACGAGGACCATCTGGGCGACATGGACTTCAAGGTGGCCGGCACCGAGGTGGGCGTGACCTCGCTGCAGATGGACATCAAGATCACCTCGATCACGCCCGAGATCATGCGCATCGCGCTTGAGCAGGCCCGCGAAGGCCGGCTGCACATCCTGGGCGAGATGAGCAAGGCGCTGTCCACCGGCCGGGCCGGTGTTTCGGCCACGGCGCCGAAGATCACCGTGATCTCGGTGCCCAAGGAAAAGCTGCGCGACATCATCGGCACCGGCGGCAAGGTGATCCGCGAGATCGTCGAGAGCACCGGCTGCAAGATCGACATCAACGACGACGGCACGGTGAAGATCGCCGCCACCTCCGACGCCCAGGCGCAGAAGGCGGTCGACCGGATCCGCGGCATCGTCGCCGAGCCCGAGATCGGCGTCATCTACACCGGCAAGGTGGTGAAGGTGGCCGATTTCGGCGCCTTCGTGAACTTCCTCGGTGCCCGCGACGGCCTGGTCCACATCAGCGAACTCGCCCAGGGGCGCGTCGCCAAGACCTCGGACGTGGTCTCGATGGGCGATTCGGTGAAGGTCAAGGTGCTCGGCTTCGATGATCGCGGAAAGGTGAAGCTGTCCATGCGCGTCGTCGACCAGGCGACGGGTGCGGACATCAGCGAGAACGTCGGTGCCAAGGGCGGACGCGAGCGGCGCCCCGAGCGCGAGGATGCGGCGGAGTAGGCTCCTGGAAGAACAGGAGTTGGCCGCAGGAGGCGGCATGGTGCAGGCAACCCGGCGTTCCGCGACGCGCCGGGGCTTGTGCTTCACGCGGGGCGTGACGATCTTTCATGACTTCCTGCGGTCCCCGGGGCAGGAGTGGATGCATCCGCCCCGGGTGCGACCCGCCTTCGCGGAGCCAGCGTCATCGTGATGAAGACCATCAACGCCATCAGGATGGGCGGGGTCGAGGTTCTCCCGCTGGTCGAGGGTGGCAAGGGCGTGTCGGTGTCGACCGGCGTATCCTCCGGCCATTGGGCAGCGGCCGGTGGTGCTGGAACGATCAGCGTCGTCAACGCCGACAGCTATGACGAGGAGGGCCGGATACGGCCCCAGATCTATCACGGCCGAACCCGACGCGAGCGGCACGAGGAACTGGTCAGCTACGCGATCGCCGGGGGCATCTCGCAGGTGCAGCAGGCGCACGAACTGGCCGGCGAACGCGGCCGGATCCACGCCAACATCCTGTGGGAGATGGGCGCCGCCGAGCGGGTCATCACCGGTGTGCTCGAAGGTGCCAAGGGCCTGATCCACGGCCTGACCTGCGGTGCGGGCATGCCGTACCGCCTGTCGGACATCGCCGCACGGTTCGGCATCCACTATTATCCCATCGTATCGTCCGCGCGTGCCTTCAACGCGCTGTGGAAGCGGGCCTACCACAAGGCGGCCAACCTGCTCGGCGGCGTGGTCTACGAGGATCCCTGGCTGGCCGGCGGCCATAACGGCCTGTCCAACAGCGAGGATCCGTCCAAGCCGCAGCCTCCCTTCGAGCGCGTACTGGAGTTGCGCCGGCTGATGCGCACCTTCGGTCTCGGCGAGACGCCGATCATCATGGCCGGCGGCGTCTGGTGGCTCGAGGAGTGGGAGGACTGGATCGACAATCCCGACCTCGGTCCGATTGCCTTCCAGTTCGGCACGCGGCCGCTGCTCACCCAGGAAAGCCCGATCCCCGAGGCCTGGAAGCAGAGGCTGCTCAGCCTCGGCAAGGGCGACATCCAGCTCAACAAGTTCAGCCCCACCGGCTTCTACTCGTCGGCGGTCAACAACAGCTTCCTGCAGGGCCTGCGCGCCCGCTCGGACCGGCAGGTCGCCTACTCGACCGAACCGGTCGGCGCCCACGTCGAGTCCTTCGGCGTCGGCGCGCGCAAGCGGCTGGTCTACCTGACCTCTACCGACCACGCGCGCGTCAGGCGGTGGGAGGCGGAAGGCTTCACCGAGGCGATCCGCACCCCGGACTCGACCCTGGTGTTCGAGACGCCGCAACAGGCGGCCGAGATCCTGGCCGACCAGATCGCCTGCATGGGATGCCTGGCGGAGTGCCGGTTTTCCAACTGGAGCCAGATCGGCCCGGACCATACCAACGGCCGCAAGGCCGACCCGCGTTCGTTCTGCATCCAGAAGACCCTGCAGAACATCAGTCACGCGGCACCCGATGACGTCGAGGCGACCGAACACAACCTCATGTTCGGCGGCCACAACGCCTATCGGTTCGCCAGCGATCCGTTCTACAGCAACGGCTTCGTGCCCACCGTGCGACAGCTGGTCGAGCGCATCCTCACCGGACGCTGATCCGAGATCCGATCAGCGTTCCGGTCTTGCCCGGCGCTCTGCAGCTCAGGCGAACCGTCCTGGTCGAGGCGGATGGAGTGACCTGCTCGATCTCCAGGACGATCATCCCCGAACCCGCCGGGACACTCCGCTAGAAGATCGGTTCGAGCTCCTGGATGTCAGGCGGACCCTTCGCCGATCTCTCCAGCACTGACACAAAGCTTTTGAAATGCGGCGTCTGCATGTGCGCCTCGAGCGCTGCTTTGTTCTGCCACGTTTCCACGAAGACCAGCCGACCGGCCTGACCGGCCGGGCGATTGACCGTGTATTCGATGCAGCTTTCCTCGCTGCGTGACGCCTGGGCGCAGTCGCGGGCGGCGTTCTCCGTTGCGGCTTCCTCGCCAGGCTTGATATCCACATAGGCAACGACGCGGATCTGTCCTGCCATGTCGCTCTCCTTCCCGCTTGATCTGTTCGGCGATACATGCCGCGGCGGAACCTCAACCGCCGCCTCCCTTTTTAGTTGCGGCCGGTGACCTGCCTGCTACAAGGCAGCGCCTCGTGACGAGCCAGCTTGGAGCTATACCGTGACAGTTTCGGAAATCGCTCGTGTACAGGCTTATCTGCGAACGCTTCTCGGCTCGACCCGCATCCGGGTCATCAAGCCCGCCCGCGCCGGCCTGTCGGTCGAGATCGCGGCCGACGAGGAGGTGATCGGCACGCTGCATCGCGACGAGGAAGAGGGCGAGGTTTCCTACTCGGTGCACATCACCATCCTCGAGGAGGATCTGCCCAAGGTCGCCCCCGTGGCGGGCCGCCGCTAGCGGCCCTCAACTCGTGTGGGGCGCGGCGCCCACCTCCGCAGCCTGTCGCGCGGCCGTTGGACGCTGTCTCGTTAACGCTGCCTTCAGGAACCGGGTGGCATGCTGCTGCCATGGGTACCCTGTCCCCGCTCGACGCTCCGTCCGCCCGCTCGCACGATGATGTGCCGCAGGCCCGACGGCTTTGCCTGCTCGCCGCCCCCGTCGCTGCCTTCCGCAGCCTGCTGCACCTGGCGGTCGCAGTTTTCTCGCAGCGGGCCGCCACTGGCCACCGCATTCCGATCCGAGTGGTTGCGCCCCGTGGCCACAACGGTTCCTTCCCGTCCGGGGCCGACCGGCCTCGGCATCAGCGCGCCGCCCGGCTCCGAGCCGAGGCCTACCGCCGACGAGTGGCCCTGAGCGTCACGCAGGCCTTCGCCTGTTCGGCATGGGTCGCGGCGCCGTGCCTCGACCACCAGCTTGCCTGGTGGGCCGGCGCGCCGATCGCCCTGGTCGTCGCCGGCGCCGTCGCCATGTTCCTGCCCGGCATGGTCGGCCGCCGCACCGGTGACGAGCGGCTCCTGCCTCACCGCACGTTCCCGGCGCGCCGGCCACGGGGATGGAACCGCCCGGACCGCTGAGGTGTGACCCGGCCAGAGCGCGCGCGTGCCACCGCAAGTGTGGCGCAAGGCTCGCGCGCTTCAACGGTCCGGGGCGCCCGGCGGCGCGTTCGCCGGCTGGTGCGTCGGCAGGCAGGCAGCGGCGAAGCGCTCGAAGCAGCGGCCGCGGTGGCTGATCCGGTTCTTGTCCGCCTCCGCCATTTCCGCGAAACGCAGCGCCGAGCCGTCGGGGAGGAACACCGGATCGTAGCCGTGACCGTGGCTGCCCTGCGGCGGCCAGCAGAAGGCGCCGTCGATCCTGCCCTCGAACAGCTCCGTCCGGCCGTCAGGCCATGCCAGGCACATGACCGAGATGAACCAGGCCCGGTGATCCGCAGGCGTGGTCGAGGCGGCGAGCGCCTCGTGCACGCGACGCATGGCCAGGCCGAAATCGCGCCCGGGACCCGCCCAGCGGGCGGAGTAGATCCCCGGTGCGCCGTCGAGTGCCGCCAGGCAGAAGCCCGAATCATCGGCCAGTGCGGGCAGTCCGCAGGCGCCACTGGCCGCCACAGCCTTGAGCCGGGCGTTGCCGGCGAAACTGTCCTCGGTCTCCTCCGGCTCGGCGAGACCAAACTCGGCTGCGCTGGCGAGAGTGATGCCGGTGCCGCGGAGCAGCAGCTCGAACTCGGCCAGCTTGCCGCGATTATGCGTGGCCAGCACCAGGCGGTCGCCGGGTGCGAGGGCGCGGGCCGTCGCGGAGGAAGTCATGCGCCGCGCCCTTCAGCCGGGCAGCGCCCGGCTCACCGCGTGGCGCTGCTCGGCGAACAGATGCTGCATGCCGTCGCGGGCCAGGCGCAGCAGCGCCTCGAACTGCTCGCCGGAGAAGGGCGCCTGTTCGGCCGTGGCCTGGATCTCGACGATGCCGCCACCTTCGGTGAGCACGAAATTGGCGTCGGCCGCGGCAGCACTGTCCTCGGCATAGTCGAGGTCGGCGACCGGCAGCGGGCCCGGCGCCCCGTCCCCGCCTGCGATCAGCCCGCAGGACAGGGCCGCGACCTGGCCGGTGAGCGGCAGCTCGGCGATCACGCGCCGCTCGACCAGCTTGTGCAGTGCCAGGCTGAGCGCCACCCAGCTGCCGGTGATCGCGGCACAGCGCGTGCCGCCATCCGCGTTGAGCACGTCGCAATCCAGCGTGATTGTCATCTCGCCCATCCGGCGGCGATCCACGACGGCGCGCAGCGAGCGGCCGATCAGCCGCTGGATCTCCTGCGTCCGCCCTGATTGCTTGCCACGCGCCGCCTCGCGCTGGCCGCGCGTGTGGGTGGCGCGCGGCAGCATGCCGTATTCGGCGGTGACCCATCCCTCGCCGCGGCCACGCATGAAGGGCGGCACGCCGGCCTCGACGCTGGCGGCACACAGCACCTCCGTGCCGCCCATGCGGATCAGCACAGAGCCCTCGGCGTGGTGGGAAAAGCCGGGCTCGATCGAGAGCGGGCGTATCTGCTCGGGCGAGCGGCCGGACTGGCGCATATATGATGTCTCCGTTCGCGCTCCGCCGGGGCCAGGGATCGGGCAGGACCGGCGGCAGGGGAGGGGGCGGCAGGCAGGGCATAGCGCGCGCTTGCCGTCCGCGCCAGCGAGCGGGAGCATGGGGTTTTGTGTCGTGAGTGGGATTGGAGGGTTTGAGGACATGGATGCAAGGAGCCTGCCGCAACGGCCGGCCCTGCCGCCGGGGCTCGACGCCAGGTCGGCCGCGATCCTGCGCGAGATCGTCGAGCAGTATGTTGAAACGGGCGACCCGGTCGGCAGCCGCACCCTGTCGCGTCGGCTGCCGCTGCCCCTGTCGCCGGCAACGATCCGCAACGTCATGGCCGACCTGACCGAGGCCGGTCTGCTGTTCGCGCCCCACACCTCGGCCGGGCGGCTGCCGACCGAGAAGGGGCTGCGCCTGTTCGTCGACGGGCTGCTGCAGTTCGGCGCCCTGTCGGACGAGGAGCGCGAGACCATCGTGCGCTCGCTGCACGCGCACGGCCGCTCGCTGCAGGACACGCTGGCCGATGCCTCGGCCATGCTGTCCGGCCTGTCCTCGGCGGCCGGGCTGGTGCTGGCGCCGAAGAGCGACGGCCTGGTCAAGCATATCGAGTTCGTCGCCCTCGGTTCGGGCCGGGCCCTGGTGATCCTGGTCGGGGCCGACGGGCAGGTGGAGAACCGGGTCATCGAAACGCCGCCCGGGGTGCCCCCCTCGGCGCTGATCGAGGCCGGCAACTACCTCAATGCCCGTCTGTCCGGCCTGTCGCTGGCCGAGCTGCGCCGGCACGTGACGGAGGAGATGAACGCCAACCGCACCGAGCTCGACCATCTTTCGGCCAGCATCGTCGAGACCGGGCTGGCAACCTGGGGCGGGGAAGGGCGTGGCGGCTCGCTGATCGTGCGCGGCCAGGCCCGGCTGCTCGCCGACGTCACCCAGATCGAGCGGATCTCGACCATCCAGCTCCTGTTCGAGCGGCTCGAGACCCAGGACACGATGCTCAAGCTGCTGGAACTGGCCGAGCAGTCCGACGGGGTGCGCATCTTCATCGGCGCGGAAAGCGGCCTGTTCGGCGTGTCCGGCGTGTCGACCGTGGTCGCCCCGGTGCGCGGCGAGGCCAACCGCATCGTCGGCGCGATCGGTGTCATCGGCCCGACGCGCATCAATTACGGCCGGATCATCCCGGTGGTGGACTACACGGCCCGGGTGATCGCCCGCCTGATGGGGCCGGTCTGAGGGGATCGATCTGATGGGGCCAGTCTGATGGGGCCAGTCTGAGGGGGCCAGTCTGAGGGGGCCAGTCTGAGGGAGCTGGGCCGGTCGGGCTTGCCGGTGGTGCGGCGGGTGGCGTGTGCGGCGGGGCTAGCCGTTATCGGCGAAGCCCGGATAGAGCGTCATCCCGCCATCGACGAACAGGGTGGCGCCCACCACGTAGTCGGCGAGGTCGCTGGCCAGGAACACGGCCGCGTTCGCCACGTCCTCGGCGGCGCCGATCCGCTGGTAGGGGATGAGCGTGAGCAGCTTCTCGCCGGCCTCGCCCTCGGTCTGCTCCTTGTTGATGTTGGTCCGGATCGCCCCTGGAGCGATCGAATTGACCCGGATCCGGCGCGGCGCCACCTCCTGGGCCAGCGTTCGCATCATCAGCGCGATGCCGCCCTTGGAGGCGGCGTAGTTCACGTGGCCCGCCCAGGGGATGACCTCGTGTACCGAGCTCATGCAGATGATCTTGCCGATCGCCCGCGACACGCCGCGGTCGCCCTGCGCCTCGAAGCGCCGGATCGCCTCGCGCGCGGTGAGGAACTGGCCGGTGAGGTTGACGTCGATTACCCGGCGCCAGTCCGCGAGGCTCATCGCCGCACTCGGCGCGTCCTTCTGCATGCCCGAATTGGCCACGACGATGTCGACCGCGCCGAAGCGGCGCACCGTCTCGTCGAACAGCCCGATCACCGCGCCCTCGTCGGACACGTCGGCGCCGAAGGCGGCGGCCGCTCCCCCGTCGCGCTCGATCTCGGCCGCCAGCGCCTCGGCCGGCTCGGCATGGCGGTTGTAGTTGATCATCACCGCCGCCCCCGCCGCGGCCAGCGCGCGGGCGACGCCGAGCCCGATGCCGGAGCTGGCACCGGTGACCAGGGCGGTCTGGCCGGCGAGCGAAAGGGTCACAGGGCCGGGCATCGGGTTCCTCCGTGTGCTCAGCTAGCCGAACGTAGGTCGCTGCCGTCGGTTCAGGAGGGCTTTCGGCAGGGGCGACGAAACCGCAGGCGGATGCTAGGAAGCGCCGCATGAGAGGCTTCCAACCTTCAGGCCGAGGCCCGCATCCAGGAGGTCGGAGCCCCGCGCGTCCGCGCTTCCGCCTGTGGCGTCGGCTGGCGGCCGCGATGCTGGCGATCGGCCTGCTGGCCGTGGGCACCGGCGGCCTCGTGGTCTGGCGCGAGTATGCGACGCTGTCCTCCGACCTGCCGACGGTCGACGGGCTGCGCAACTTCCAGCCGCCGGTGATGAGCCGGATCTATTCGGGCGACGGGCGGGTGATCGCCGAGCTTGCCGCCGAGCGGCGAATCTTCGTGCCCTACGCGGCGATCCCGGACCGGGTGAAGGCCGCCTTCATCTCCGCCGAGGACCAGAATTTCTGGAGCCACGGCGGCGTCGACCCGCTCGCCATCCTGCGGGCCGGCGTCACCGACCTCGAGACGCTGCATAGCGGCCGCCGCCCGATCGGCGCCTCGACCATAACCCAGCAGGTGGCCCGCATCATGCTGCTCGGCAGCAACGCGGTCAGCTTCAGCCGCAAGGTCAAGGAAGCAATGCTCGCCATGCGGATCGAGCAGGTGATGTCCAAGGAGCGGATCCTCGAGATCTATCTCAACGAGATCTATCTCGGCTCCGGCGCCTACGGCATCGCCGCCGCCTCGCAGACCTATTTCAACAAGCCGCTCGACCAGCTCGACGACGCCGAGGCGGCCTTCCTCGGCGCGCTGCCAAAATCGCCCACCAACTACAACCCCTACCGCTTCCCCGACGCGGCCCGCGCGCGTCGCGACTGGGTGCTGAGCCGCATGGCGGCGACCGGCGCGATCACCGAGGCCGCCGCCCATGCCGCGCAGGGCGAGCCGCTGATCCCGAAGACCTTCAACCGACCCGGTCCGGTGCCCGGATCGGAATGGTTCGCCCAGGAGGTGCGGCGCGAGCTGATCGAGCGCTATGGCCAGGACCAGGCGACGCAGGGCGGCCTGTCCGTGCAGACCAGCCTCGATCCGGTGCTGCAGCGCGAGGCGACCGACGCGCTGCGCGACGGGCTGGAGCGCTACAACCGCCAGCACGGTCAGTGGCGGGGCCCGGTCGCCCATATCGACGGCATCGGGCTGCGTCCGCCCCGCCGCGTCCGCCGCGGCCAGCCGCCCCCGCCGCCGCCCGTCGATTGGGCCGCTGCCCTGGCGCCCATCGCTCGGCCGGCCGGCATGCTGCCCGCCTGGCGTCTCGGAGTGCTGCTTTCGACCGCCACCGCGAGCGTCGGCTGGATCGAGCCCGGGCGCGACGGCGCGTCGCCTTCGCAGCATGTCGGCACGCTGTCCTGGTCGGATATCGGCTGGATGCGACGGGCGCGCGCCCCGCGCCCGGGCGACGTGCTGATGATCCAGCCGGGCGGGCCGCAGACGGTGGCGCTGCGCCAGATCCCCGACGTGGAGGGCGCCATCGTCTCCATGGATCCCAACACCGGCCGGGTGCTGGCGATGGTCGGCGGCTGGGCGTTCGACATGTCGCAGTTCAACCGCGCCACCCAGGCCCTGCGCCAGCCGGGCTCGTCCTTCAAGCCGATCGTCTATCTCGCGGCCATGGAGGACGGGATCTCGCCGGCCGAGAAGTTCCTCGACGCGCCGTTCGTCAACGGCACCTGGCGGCCGAACAACTACGAGCTGACCTATAGCGGCCCCACCAGCCTGCACGACGCGCTGCGCCGCTCGCTGAACCTCGTCACCATCCGGCTGGCCGCGCATATCGGCATGGACAAGGTGGCGCAGACCGCCATCGCCCTGCACGAGGTCGACGCGATGCCCAAGGTGCTGCCGGCCGCGCTGGGTGCGGTGGAAACCACCGTGCTGCGCGAAGCGGGTGCCTATTCCACGCTCGCCACCGGCGGCCGGGAGGTCCTGCCCAGCCTGATCGATTCCGTCCAGGACCGCGACGGTCACGTGATCTGGCATCCGGAGGGCCTGTCGGTCGCCGCGGCGGCCGGGCCGGGCGACACGCCGGCCATCGTCGACGCGCGCAAGCAGGTGGCCGATCCGCAAAGCACCTACCAGGTGGTGCGGATGATGGAGGACGTGATGACCCGCGGCACCGGGCGGCAGGCGGCGGACGGGATCGACCGCCCGCTGGCCGGCAAGACCGGCACCAGCCAGGACTTCAACGATGCGTGGTTCGCCGGCTTCTCGCCCAATCTGCTGACCATTGTCTGGGTCGGGTTCGACAACCCGCGCAGCCTTGGCGACAAGGAGGATGGCGGCCACGTCGCCGGCCCGATCTGGAACCAATACATGAAGCAGGCGCTGGCCGGCCGTCCGGTCGCCGATTTCCGCGTGCCCGACGGCATCACGCTGGTGCGCTACAACACCGGCGAGGGCGAAACGATCGACGGCTTCAAGCCGGGCCAGATCCCGGGCACGGGCAACCTGATAGCCTCGGACAATCCCAGCCAGCTCGGTCCGGAGGATACCGGTGCCGAGAACGTGCCCGACTCCGAGGCCGAGATGGCCGGAACGCTGCCGCCCGGCGGCTCGACCACCTCCGTCGATGCCGGCAGCAGCGCGCTTGCCACGCCGGCCAGTCCGGTGCACCCGGGCAGCCTGCCGCCGGGGGCGCCGCCGGCGGTGCTGGCCGGCGTGCACGAGCGCCAGCCCGCCCCCGCGAACCCGCCGCCGGGTGGTGACATCGGCATGGGCGGGCTGTATTGACGCCGCCCAGTTAGCCACCGGTCTTTCCCCCTTCGTCCCACCGCTCCATTGGACCCGGACCATGTCAGCCGAAAGCGACGCCCTCAGCGAACAGATCAAGCAGTCGGTGGCGCTGCTGAGGAGGCATCTTTGACTGGGATGTCGCCATCGGCCGCCTCGCCGAACTGAACCACCGGGCCGAGGATCCGGACCTGTGGAGCGATCCCGCGGCCGCGCAGAAGATGATGCGCGAGCGCAACCAGCTCGCCGCCGGCGTGGACGCGGTCAAGCGGCTCGAGGCGGAGGTGGCGGACACGCTGGAACTGGTCGAGCTCGCCGAGAGCGAGGGCGACAGCGCGATGGTGGCCGACGCCATCGCCAGCCTCAAGGCGATGGCCGAGGAGGCCAAGCGGCGCGAGATCGAGAGCCTGCTGTCCGGCGAGGCCGACGGCTATGATGCCTATCTCGAGGTCAATGCCGGCGCCGGCGGCACCGAGGCGCAGGACTGGGCCGAGATGCTGCTGCGCATGTATACGCGCTGGGCCGAGCAGCACGGCTACAAGCTCACCCTGATCGAGGAGAGCGAGGGCGAGCAGGCGGGCCTGAAATCGGCCACGATCCAGGTCAGCGGCCCGAACGCCTATGGTTGGCTGAAGACCGAGGCCGGGGTGCACCGTCTGGTGCGGATCAGCCCGTTCGATGCCGCGGCCAGGCGGCAGACGAGCTTCGCCTCCGTCTGGGTCTATCCGGTCATCGACGACACCATCCATATCGAGATCAACGAGGCCGACCTGCGGGTCGACACGTTCCGCGCCTCCGGCGCGGGCGGGCAGCACGTCAACAAGACGGAAAGCGCGATCCGCATCACCCATGTGCCGAGCGGCATCGTCGTCGCCTGCCAGACCGACCGCTCCCAGCACCGCAACCGTGCCACGGCGATGAACATGCTCAAGGCGCGCCTCTACGAGGCCGAGCTGCAGAAGCGCGAGGAGGCCTCCGCGGCCAGCGAGGCGGCCAAGACCGAGATCGGCTGGGGTCACCAGATCCGCTCCTACGTCCTGGCCCCGTATCAGCTGGTCAAGGACCTGCGCACCAACGTGGAGAAGGGCAATCCGGACGCGGTGCTCGATGGCGACCTCGACGAGTTCATGGCCGCCTCCCTGGCCGGCCGCGTGGGGGCGACGCGCTCGGAGGCGAGCGCCTCGGCAAAATAGGTGCCGGGTGCCGCACGGCGGGCCTGGACACGCCTCCGCCACCCAGGCCGGCGGTGGCGGGCTACTCACGCCTGCGTGCCGCGGGATCGAAGCAAGGCTGGCGAGGGCGAGATTGGTGCCCCGCTTTTGACCTGCTGGGCGGAGAAATGCTGCGCCGCAGCATCATGGTGGCGTGCTGAAGTATTGATTCCGTTCATGAACTTTCAGTGGCCCGGAACGGCGCCGTTACTGACCAAAAAATAGGCCTCTGCCAATCCTTCGCACCAGTCGGCCCAATTTCGATATGGTTCTTGACAGGGGAGGGGCAAAAACCCCCAATTCAGGCACTCGCTTGCCACAATGCTGTCATTCGACGGTTGCGGGCATGGTGGATGTTTTGCCGTAGCGGCCGATCGATCGGGACCTCCTGGCGGAGGGGACGACGGGCTTGATGGCAGTTCCCTGGCCGGGGTCCAGGGAGCTCGTCGGGCTGGTCGGGTTTTTGCTTTGGAGTTGGCGCCAGTGTTTGGGCTTGGCGCCATTGGTTGCGTCCCGGCGTGCCTGGCGGCCGGGACACGAAGGAGAGTGTGGAGATGGATTACGCGCAACAGCAGCGCAGCCCGATGCGCCACATCATCGGGATCACGCTTGTCGTCGCGCTGCACGTCCTGCTGATCTGGGCCCTGATCAACGGTCTGGGCAAGGACATCGTCGACGTCATCAAGGCGCCGATCGAGACCAAGATCATCAAGGAAACCAAGCCGCCGCCGCCGCCGCCACCGCCGCCGCCGCCGCCGGTGCTGACCAACCCGCCGCCGCCCTACATTCCGCCGCCGGAGATCCGCATCCAGCCGCCGCCGCAGCCGCATGCGATCCGCCAGGTGGTGCGCACCCCGCATCCGCCGGCACCGACGCCGTATCACGCCGCACCGCCGACCCCGGGCCCGGTCGTCCCCGATACCTCCGTCTCGGCCGCGCCGATCGCCGGCCCCGGACTGGAATATCCACCCGCCATGCAGGACGCGCAGCGTGAAGGCCATGTGGTGGTGAGTTGCGACGTGGGCGTCGACGGCCTGACCCATAACTGCACGCTGCGCAGCGTGCAGGGTGGCGAAGCGTTCGGCGTGGCCGCCCTGAATTGGGTGCGCCATGCGCGCTACCGGCCGGCGATGCATAACGGCCAGGCCGTGCCGTCACCGAATCACGCCTTCAACATCACCTTCAAGCTCAACAACGACGACGATCAGTAAGCCAGGCTCTTTCCACAGCCACGCTGGCAGAGACCACGCGACGACCAGAGGATAGACGAATGACCGCATCCCACCGCCATTCCATCATTGCGCCGGCTGTTGCCGTGGTGCTGGGCCTTTCCGGCCCGGTGATGGCGCCGGCCCTGGCACTCGCCCAGTCCCCGCCGGCCTCCTCGGCCGCCGCCCCCGCTCCGGCCGCCGCTCCTGCCGCCGCTCCTGCCCCTGCCGCCGCTCCTGGACCGGCGGCCCCCGCCCCCGCTGCTGGGGCCGCAGCTCCCGGCGCGGCTCCGGCCCCTGGCGCCGCACCCGCTCCCGGCGCCCCTGCTCCCGGTGCCGCTGCCCCTGGCGCTCCCACCGCGGGCGGTGCTCCGGCTGCCGGCGCTTCGGCTGCTGGAGCTCCTGCGGCCGGCGCTCCCGCCGGTGCGCCGCCGGCGGCGGCGGCATCCACCGCGCCGGCAACCGAGGCCGTGGCCAACCCCTACGGGCTCGACTCGCTGTGGCGCAGCGGTGACTTCATTGCCCGCGGCGTGCTGATCATCCTGGTGATCATGTCGCTCGGCACCTGGTACATCATGATCACCAAGTTCATCGAGCAGGCGCGTCTGCTGGGCGCCTCGCGCACCGCGACCAAGAGCTTCTGGAACAAGCCGAGCGTGCAGGAGGGTGCGGCGTCGCTCAAGCCTAGCTCGCCGTTCCGCTACATCGCCGACACCGGCATCGCCGCCACCGAGCACCACGAGGGGACGCTGACCGAGAGCATCGATCTCACCACCTGGGTGACGATGTCGATCCAGCGCGCGGTGGAGACGATCCAGTCGCGCCTGCAAGGCGGCCTCGCCTTCCTCGCCACCGTCGGCTCGACCGCGCCGTTCGTCGGCCTGTTCGGCACGGTCTGGGGCATCTATCACGCATTGACCGCGATCGGCATCGCCGGCCAGGCCTCGATCGACAAGGTCGCCGGCCCAGTGGGCGAGGCGCTGATCATGACCGCCATCGGCCTGGCCACCGCCGTTCCGGCCGTGCTCGGCTACAACTGGCTCGTGCGCCGCAACAAGGCCGCCATGGAGCGGGTGCGCTACTTCTCGTCCGACCTGCACTCCGTGCTGGTGGGCGGCACGCGCATCGGCCAGCCGAACGCCTCGGTGCCCTCCAGCCCGGCAACGACCACCGCCGGCGTCACCCGGGTCGCCTGATCCATGGCCATGTCCGTCGGCCCCGCGGAAGGGGGCGACGAGGACGAGGTGGTGTCGGCGATCAACACCACCCCGCTCGTCGACGTGATGCTGGTTCTGCTGATCATCTTCCTGATCACGATCCCGGTCGTCACCCACACCGTCAAAGTGCAGCTGCCCAAGGACATCAACCAGCCGACCCAGACCAAGCCGCAGGACGTGATCATCGCAGTCACCGAGGACGGGTCGATCTGGTGGAACCAGAGCCGGATCCGCGACAACGCCGATCTGTTGGCCCGCCTCGAGAAGACTGCCGTGCTGCAGCCGCAGCCGGCGATCCATATCCGCGGCGATGCGCGGTCGCGCTACGAGTTCGTCGGCCGCGTGGTGACCGACTGCCAGCGTGCCGGCATCTTCAAGGTCGGCTTCATCACCGAACCGCCGCCACGCGGCGGCTGACCTCCCGAGCTTCCTCCGATCAGCCACCCCGGTCTGGTCGGAGGAGGCTCCTTTCGCAATGTTCTGGAGCACCACCGCCGATCCTGCGGGTCGGTTGCGCCAGGGAAAAGGAACGCCGCCAATGGCGATGAATGTCGGACAGGAAGGCAGCGCGGACGGCGACCCGGAAGTCGTCGTCGACATCAACACCACGCCGCTGATCGACGTGATGCTGGTGCTGCTGATCATGCTCATCATCACCATCCCGATGCAGACGCACGCCGTGCAGCTCGACCTGCCGCAGGGCAACCCACCGCCGCCGCTGACGCCGCCGCAGGTGGTGACCATCGACATAGATTTCGATGGCACGATCTCATGGAATGGCGACGCGATCCCGAGCGAGCAGCAGCTTCAGGCGCGCCTGATCAACGCAGCCGACCAGCCTGACCAACCCGAGATCCACATCCGTCCGAACCGTCTCGCGCCATACAGCGCCGTGGCCCACGTCATGGCCGACGCGCAGCGGCTCGGTATCAGCAAGCTCGGCATGGTCGGGCAGGAGCAGTATATGGGAAACAATGGATGAGCCTGATGAGACTTAGGCGCCCCGCTCCGCATCAATCGCGTCCTTCTCCCTTCGCCGGTCTCATGACCGGCGTTCTTCTGTGTGGCGCGGCCCAGTTCGCCGCCTTGCCGCCGGCCCACGCCCAGACCCTCCGGCCCCAGGTCGGCAAGCCGCTCGAGAAGGCGGAGGCACTGGCCAAGGAGGGCAAGTTCCCGGACGCGATCGCACAGCTCGACGAAGCCGACGCGGTCCGCAACAAGACGCCGGAGGAAAGCTTCGTCATCACCGAGATGCGTGCCTCGATCGCCCAGCAATCGGGCGACTTCAAATCGGCGATCGCCGCCGACAACGCGCTGATCGCCACCGGCAAGGTGGGGCGCGACGAGCAGCAGCAGCTGCTGATGGCGGAAGCCTCGTCCTACTATCAGCTGAAGGACTATCCGGGTGCGGTCGGCGCGATCACCCGCTACTACCAGGCGGGCGGCAGCTCGCCCGCCATCGAGCAGCTCCTGATCCAGTGCTACTACCTGCAACGCGACTACGCACACGCCGCCGAGGTGCAGAGGCGGCAGGTCGACCGCGAGATCAAGGCCGGCCAGGCACCGGCCGAAGCGCAGCTGCAGCTTCTCGCCAACTGCCAGCTGCAGACCGGCAACCAGAAGGGCCTGGCCGACACCATGGTCGAGCTGGTCACCTATTATCCCAAGCCGGAATACTGGGCACAGCTGCTGCACGGTCTGCGGGCCAACCCGAATGTCCCGGACCGGCTCCAGTTCGACATCGACCGGCTGCGTCTCGCCGTGGGCCTGCTGACCTCGGCCAACGACTTCATGGACATGGCCGAGCTCGGCGTGCAGGCCGGCCTGCCGAACCAGGCGCTTGCGGCGATGAACCAGGGCTACGCGACCGGCGCGCTTGGCCGCGGCGCACAGGCCGACCGCGAGGGCAGGCTGAAGGCACTGGTCGAGAAGACGATCGCGGCCAAGAAGGCGAGCATCGCCGCCGACGAGGCCTCTGCCAAGAGCATGAAGGACGGCAACGCCCTGCTCGGCGTCGGCTACAGCTATGTCGATCTCGGCCAGTACCAGCACGGCATCGAGCTGATGAAGCAGGCGATCGCCAAGGATAGCCTGGTCGCTCCCGAGGACGCGCAACTGCATCTCGGCCTTGCCTACATGATGGCCGGCGACAAGGCGCAGGCCCTGGCGACCTTGAAGTCGGTAGGCGGCACCGACGGTGCGGCACAGCTCGCCCAGCTCTGGATCCTGCGGCTCGGCAAGAGCTGATCCCCGGGCACCCGGCCGCAGCACGGCGGCCGGGGCGCTCTTGAGCTTCGTGCCGGCCTGGGGAACGGTGCCGACATGAGCAGCACCGTTCCCATTGGCCCCCTGTCAACTGGCAGTCCATCCACCGGCACCGCGCCCAGCACCATTCTTCCCAGCACCATCCTGCCCACCGGAACTGCCCTGTGGCGCCCCTACACCCAGATGAAGACCGCGCTGCCGCCGCTGCGCGCCGTCGGCACGAGCGGCGCCCGGATCCGCCTCGAGGATGGCCGCGAGCTGGTCGACGGCATCGCCTCCTGGTGGACCGCCTGTCACGGCTACAACCATCCGCACATCGCCGCCGCCATCCGCCGGCAGCTGGCCGCCATGCCGCACGTCATGCTGGGTGGCCTGGTGCACGAGCCGGCCGAACGGCTGGCGGCGAGGCTCGCCAGCCTGCTGCCGGGCGACCTCGACCACGTCTTCTTCAGCGATTCAGGGTCGGTCTCGGTCGAGGTGGCGATCAAGATGGCCACCCAGTTCTGGCTCAACCGCGGCGAGCGGGGACGGACCCGGCTGGTCGCCTTCGAGGGCGGCTATCACGGCGATACCATCGGCACCATGGCGGTGTGCGACCCGGAGGAGGGCATGCACAGCCTGTTCACCGGCCTGCTGCCCAGCCACCATGTCGTGCGCCTGCCACGCGACGAGCGCGAGCACGAGGCGTTCGATGCCATGCTCGCGGCGCGCGCGCCGACGCTTGCCGCGATCCTGGTCGAACCGCTGGTGCAGGGCGCGGGCGGCATGATCTTCCACCCCCCCGAGGTCCTGCGCAGGCTCCGGCAGAGTGCCGACCGGCACGGGCTGCTGCTGATCCTCGATGAGGTGTTCACCGGCTTCGGCCGCACCGGCAGCCTGTTCGCCTGCCAGCAGGCCGGCATCGTGCCGGACATCATCACCCTGTCCAAGGCGCTGACCGGCGGGACGATGGGTCTGGCCGCTACCGTGGCCCGCCAGCACGTCTTCAAGGCGTTCTGGTCCGACGACCCGCGCGCGGCGCTGATGCACGGGCCCACCTTCATGGGCAACCCGCTGGCCTGTGCTGCGGCCAACGCCTCGCTCGACTTGTTCGAGACCGAGGACCGGCTTGTCCAGGTGGCGGCGATCGCCCGGCAGATGGGCGACGAGCTCGCGCCCTGCCGCGACCTGCCGGGCGTGCGCGACGTGCGGGTGCTCGGCGCGACCGGTGTCGTGCAGCTCGACGCGCCGCCCGACCACGACGCGCTGCGTCGGCGCTTCGTCGAACAGGGCGTCTGGGTGCGGCCGATCCGCGACATCGTCTACCTGACGCCCGCCTTCACCATCGCACCAGACGAGCTGTCGAAACTGAGCGGTGCGATCCGGCAGGTGCTCGGCGCGGCGACCTGAGTCGCCGGGCCGGCTTGACAAGCCGGCGCCGATGGAAAAGAAATTCCATAGAACAGAAAAATTGGCACATCCGCTCCATTCCGGTGCCCGGCCTTCTCGCCCCGCGACGACGCGGGTCACGCAGAGCCCGGGGCCGGCAGCCCGGATGAGGCCAAGTCGGGGAGGTCAAGGTGGGGGAGGTCCAGGACGCGGCGGTGCCCGCAGCCTTCGCGCTCAACCACGTCACGACGCCCTACGCCGATTTCGCCGAACTGCTGGCGATCGCGCAGGATCTCGGGCTCGGCGGCATCGAGTTGCGCTGCGACCTCGGCGGCGTGCCGCTCGCCGACGGCACCCCGCCGTCGCAGCTTGCCGACGAGGCGGCGGCGGCCGGCATCGCCATCCTCAGCGTCAATGCGCTGCAGCGCTTCGACGACTGGTCTGCCGCCCGCGCCCGCGAGGCGGCCGTGCTGGCGGCGATGGCGCAGGGCGCGGGCGCCCGGGCGCTCGTGCTCTGCCCGGTCAATGACGCGGCCGACCCGCGGTCACCGGCCCGCAAGACCGCTGCCCTGCGCGAGGCGCTCGACGGGCTGCGACCCATCCTGCAGCGGCACGGGCTGGAAGGTCTGGTCGAGCCGCTGGGCTTTGCCACGTCAGCGCTGCGGCTGAAACGCGAGGCGCTGGATGCCATCGAGGCGGTGGGCGGCGACGACACCTTCTTCCTGCTGCACGACACCTTCCACCACGCACTGTCCGGCGAGCCTGAGCTGTTTCCGGCCCAGACGCGCCTGGTGCATGTCTCCGGCGTAACCGCGCCGGACGTGGCATTCGACCGGCTTCAGGATGCCCATCGCGGCCTGATCTGGCCCGACGACCGGCTTGGCACGCTGTCGCAGGTGCAGGCGCTGCGCCGCGGCTCCTACCGCGGTGCGATCTCGATCGAGGCTTTCGCGCCCGAGGTTCACGACGACCCCGAACGCCTGGCGGCGCTGCGCCGCAGCCTCGGTCATCTCGCCGCGGCGTGCTGACGGCGGTCCGCCGCACATCAGGTGATCATACCAAGAAACCAAAGGGAGGAAATAAATGGCTCATCCGAACAGAAGCGCTGTCACCGCGGCCGCCGCCGGTGTCGCTCTCGCCTGCTCGGTGCTGGCGGGTGGCACCTGCGCCTCGGCGGCGGCACCGAAATATGCGTTTGCCATGATCACCCATGGCCAGCCTGGCGATACCTTCTGGGACATCATCCGCAAAGGTGCCGAGGCAGCAGCCAAGAAGGACAATGTCAGGCTGATCTACCTTGCCAACCCGGCGGCCTCCGGCGAAGCGCAGCTGATCACCAACGTGGTCCAGCAGAACGTGGACGGCATAGCGCTCACGCTCGCCTTCCCGGATGCCGAGGCGCCCATGGTGAAGAAGGCGCAGGCGGCCGGCATCCCGGTGATCGGTTTCAATGCCGGAACGGACGACTGGAAGAAGGCCGGCCTGATGGGCTATGTGGGCCAGGACGAGACCATCGCCGGTGAAGCGGTCGGCGACAAGCTGAACGGGGAGGGCGTGAAGAGCGCCATCTGCGTCGATCAGCAGCAGGGCGCGGTGCAGCTCGAAGCACGCTGCGACGGCATCAAGAAGACCTTCAAGGGCAATCTTTTCGTCCTTTATGTGCCCGGCTACGACATGTCGAGCGCGCAGTCGCGGATCGTCGCCAAGCTGCAGCAGGATCCGTCCATCGGCTATGTCGTCACACTCGGGGCCCCGTTCGCGCCGACCGCGATCAGTGCCGCCCAGATGGCCAGCAGCAAGGCGAAGGTCGGCACATTCGATCTCACGCCGCGCGCCGTGACCCTGATCCAGCAGGGCAAGCTGCAATGGGCGGTCGATCAGCAGCCGTTCGTCGAGGGCTATCTCGCGATCGATTTCCTCTGGCTCTACAAGAGCAACGGCGACGTGGTCGGCGGCGGCCAGCCCGTGCTCACCGGGCCCGCCTTCGTCACCAAGCAGAATATCGACGAGGTCGCCAAGTTCGCGAAAGCCGGGACCCGTTGAGCCTTGTCGCCAAACCCCTAGTCGTTGTGGAGGGATCGTGGCCAGCACCGTAGACACCAGGCTGCACCCGCCTCCCCGCCGTCAGCTCGCGCGTCAGGCGACCTGGAAACAGGCGCTGAAGCGGCCGGAGATCGGATCGATCGGCGGGGTGGTCCTTGTCTTCGCCTTCTTCTGCGTCATGGCGCCACCGTTCCGGCACCTGAACTCGCTGGCCACCATCCTCTACCAGTCCTCGACGATCGGCATCCCGGCCGTCGCCGTGGCCCTCCTGATGATCGGCGGCGAGTTCGATCTGAGCGCCGGCGTCGGCGTCACCACATCCTCGCTCGCGGCTTCCATCTTCACGACCGAGATCGCGGGCAATGTGTGGATCGGCGTCGCCTTCGCCCTGCTGCTCTCGCTGGCCATCGGCGCACTCAACGGCTACCTGCTGGTCAAGACGAGGCTGCACAGCTTCCTCATCACCCTGTCGACCTTTCTCATGCTGCAGGGCCTGAACATCGCGGTCACCAAGCTGATCACCGGCAACGTCGCCACCGAGGACATCAGCGGCCTGCCGGGCTTCGACGGGATGCATGCGGTGTTCGCATCGACCATCAGGCTCGGCAGCGTCTCGCTCAGCTTCGCGGTGATCTACTGGCTGCTGTTCGCCCTCGCCGGCACCTGGCTGCTGCTGCGCACCAAGGCTGGCAACTGGATCTTCGCCGTGGGCGGCCAGGGCGAGAGCGCGCGCGCGGTCGGCATCCCGGTGCGCCGGGTCAAGATCGGCCTGTTCATGCTGGTGGGAGCTGCGGAATGGTTCACCGGCATGCACATGCTGGCCGCCTATGACACCGTCCAGTCGGGTGCCGGTGTCGGCAACGAACTGCTCTACATCGCGTCCGCCGTGGTCGGCGGCTGCCTGCTGACCGGCGGCTACGGCTCGGCGGCCGGCTCCGCCCTAGGCGCGTTCATGTTCGGCATGACCACCGAAGGCGTCATCTACGCCGACTGGGATCCGGACTGGTTCATGTATTTCGTCGGCGCCATGCTGCTTCTGGCCACCATCTTCAACGGCTGGCTACGCAACCGGGCGAGCAGGGGGAACTGAGATGTCGCAATCCTCGCGGCCGATGATCCAGTTCGACCGGGTCTGCAAGAACTACGGCAATTTCAGCGCGCTGAAGGACGTGAGCTTCGCCGTCCGGCAGGGCGAGGTGACCTGCATCCTGGGCGACAACGGTGCCGGCAAATCCACGCTGATCAGCATCATCGCCGGGCTGCACGGCCATGACCAGGGCACCTACGCGGTCGACGGCAGTGCGATGCGCTTCACCTCGCCGCGCGAGGCGCTCGATCTGGGCATCGCCGCCGTCTACCAGACGCTCGCACTCGTGCCGCTCATGTCGATCTGGCGCAACTTCTTTCTGGGTTCGGAACTGACCCGTGGCGCCGGCCCGTTCCGTCGGCTGGATGTCGCTGCCATGTGGACGCAGACCGACGAGGCGCTGCGCCGCATGGGCATCAATGTCAGCGACCTCGAGCAGCCGGTCGGCACCTTGTCGGGCGGCCAGCGCCAGGTGGTGGCCATCGCACGCGCGATCCATTTCGGCGCGCGCGTGCTGATTCTCGACGAGCCGACCGCGGCCCTCGGCGTCACGCAATCGGGAATCGTGCTGCGCTACATCGCCCAGGCTGCGCGCGAGCACGGCATCGGCGTCATCTTCATCACCCACAACCCGCACCACGCCTACATGGTCGGTGACCATTTCATGGTGCTGGCGCGCGGCGAGGTCGAGCTCGACGCGCCGCGTGCCGAGCTCAGTCTCGACAACCTCATGTTCCACATGGCCGGTGGCGCGGGGCTGAACGCGTTGCAGCACGAGCTCGGCCGGATGGATCAGACCGCGACCGCTGCCCACTGACGGCGAGCTCGATACCCGGACAAGCCGTGTCGCCGGATCAGCCGGCATCGGCGCGATCCCGCGACGGCGACGAAGCCTTAATCTCCTTCCGCTAAGCGTGCCCGAAGCGGGAGGCGCGCCGGCCCGTCGCATACCCGACACTGCCATGATATTCATCGTGGGTGGTGCTGGAGCGCGACGGGGAACGCTGGCCGGACCGCACAGCCTGCGATTGGGGTCATGAGGCGCGCGGAATGAATGGCGACCTGATCGATCACGGCCTCGACCGGACCACATTCTCCAGCCGGCTCGACGAAAGGCCGACGCGGGCACCGGACCACGAGGCGGAGAACACGACGCTCGCCGCACTCGCCGAGCTGATGGCCAGCGAGCCCGCGGCACTCCTCGACAGGGTGGTCCAGTCGGTCCTGGCCCTGACCCGTGCGGACTCCGCCGGACTGGGCCTGCTGCCGACGGCCGGCGCGGCCGGCGCGGTCCGCTGGGTGTCCGCCACGGGGCCCTTCGCCCCAGCCCTGCGCGGCACCGCCACACTTGTTCCGGATGCTGTCGCACGAGCGCTGGCTCGCGGCGAGGCGGTGCTGTTCGCCCGTGCCGGGGATGTCGTCGCCTCACTCGCGCAGTCGCAGCCGCCGGTCTCCGAAAGCCTCCTGGTGGCGTTCCAGGTGGGCGGCCATCCCGCAGGCGTGCTCTGGGCGCTTCGCCACGCCCCCGGCCACCGCTTCGAGCGCGAGGACGGCCGGCTTCTCCTCGGGCTGGCACGTTTCGCATCGGCCGCCTGCCGGATCTCCGGCGCGACCGAGGCTGCCCGGGTGGCGCGGCGCGAAAGCGACGAGCGGCTGCTCGGCGCCGAGCTTCTGCACCGCATGGGCTCCCAGCTCATCCCCCGCCACCAGACCGAGCAGCTCTACGAGCAGGCGCTCAGCGCGGCCATGGCCCTGACCAAGGCGGACGCGGCCAGCCTGCAGGAGCTCACTGCGGACAACACGCATCTCTCGTTGACCGCCTGGCGCAATCTCCACCCCGACTCGGCGGCACACTGGCGGCTGCTGGACGCGACTGGCCTGACCTGCTGCGCCAAGGCGGCGCGGAGCTTCTCGCGCGCGCGATTCGAGGATGTCGAGGCCGAGCCGGAGCTGGCGGGCACCGCCGACCTTGCCGAATACCGCCGTTCGGCGATCCGCGCCTGCCAGTCGACCCCCCTGGTCACGCGCTCGGGCCGTGTCATCGGCCTGATCTCGACGCACTGGAAGGAACCCCGGCAGCTTGCCGACGGGCAGTTCCGCCTGTTCGACGTGCTGGTCCGCCAGATCGCCGATCTCATCGACCGGGCACGGGCCGAGGAAGCGCTGCGCGACAGCGAGCAGCGCTTCCGTGGCCTGGTCGAGGGGTTCGCCCAGGCAATCTGGGAGACCGATCCGGTGGGCCGGGTGATCGCCGACAGTCCGACCTGGCGGTCCTATACGGGTCAGACCCTGGAGGAATGGCGCGGCTTCGGCTGGGTGAACGCAATCCATCCTGACGACCGGGCCAATGCCGAGCGGCAGTGGCAACAGGCGGTGGTGGGAAGGCACGATTTCGACGCCGAATACCGGCTGCGCCACGCCGCGAGCGGCGGCCATCGCTGGACCAACGTCCGCGCGGTCATGATCCGCGACGCCGACGGCACGATCCTGAAATGGTCGGGGATGAATATCGACATTGACCAGCGCAAGCGGGCGCAGGAGGCCCTGAGGGAGAGCGAGGCAAGGCTGGCCGCCGACCTTGAGGCCATGCGCGAGCTGCAGCGGATCAGCGGCGAGCTGGTCAGCGATCGCGCACCCGCGGCCCTCTACGAGCGGATCGTCGAGGTCGCCGCGGTACTGATGCACGCGGACGCGGCCAGCCTGTGGGAGGCCAGCCTGCACGCCGCCCGCCTGCACGATGCGGGCGCCGAAGCCGAGCGGCTGGACCTGCTGGCCTGGCGGGGCCTGCATCCCGGCCCGGTCGCCTCCCTGGCATCCTCCCTGGCATCCCTGCGGCCGGAAACCGCCGGCGCCTGCGGACGGGCTTTCGCGACCGGCGAGCGGGTCCTGGTCGACGACCTGGACCGGTCCGGCCGATCTCCCGCCGACGCCGCGCTGGGACAGTCGGGGATCCGCTCTGTGCAGTTCTTGCCGCTGCGCGGCCGCAGCGGCCGCATCGTCGGCATGCTGTCGACCCACTGGCGCGAACGCCGGCACCCGGCCGAGAGGGATTTCCGGCATTTCGACGTGCTCGCCCGGCTGGCCGCCGACCTGATCGAGCGCGTGCAGGTCAGCGCGCAGCTGCGGGCCAGCGAGGAGCGCCTCAGTGCCCTGGTCGCCACGCTGGACCTCGGCGCCTTCCTGACCCGGACGTTCGACGGAACGATCAGGCACTGGTCGGAAGGCTGCGCGCGGCTCTACGGCTGGACCGCCGACGAGGCGGTCGGGCGCAACGCGCACGACCTGCTGAAAACGGACTACCCGGTGTCCCTGTCCGAGATCGAGACGTCGCTGAAGTGCCGCGGCGAATGGACCGGCGAACTCCACCAGCGGGCCCGCGATGGGCGGGAGCTCGCCGTCGCGGCGCGCAAGGTCGTCACCCGCGATGCCGGGGGATCCGACGTCGCGATCATGGAAGCACTGGTCGACGTCACCGCGCAGCGCCGGGCCGAGGCGGCGCTGCGCACCAGCGAGGCCAGGCTGCGCGAACTGCAGGCCGAACTGCTGCATGTCTCCCGCCTGAGTGCCGCCGGCGAGATGGCCGCGGCCCTGGCGCACGAGCTCAACCAGCCGCTCACCGCCGTGTCGAACGCGCTGCGTGCGGCGCTGCGGATCCTGCGCGCCGACGGAGCCCGCACCGAGCTGCCCGCCGTCCTGTTCCAGTCGCTCGATCTCGCGGCCGGCCAGGCGTTGCGCGCCGGCCAGATCGTCCATCGCCTGCGCGAGTTCGTCACCGGCAACGGCGATGCCGACCTGCGGCTCGAGCCGCTGCAACAGCTTGTCGAGGCGGCCGCCCTGCTGGCCCGCGCCGGCGCGAAGGGAAGCGGCATCGCCATAGGCATCAGGCTCGCCCCCGACCTGCCGCCGGTGCTCGCCAACCGCGTCCAGATCCAGCAGGTGCTGGTCAACCTCCTGCGCAACGCGCTGGAGGCGATGGCCGAGCCCGCCGCGGCAGCGCCGGGCGACCAGGCGCGCGAAGTGACGGTCTCGGCGGCCATGACCGGCGGGGACACGGTGGAGGTGGCAGTCGCCGACACCGGCCCCGGTCTGGCGCCGGAGGTGGCCGCGCGCCTGTTCGAGGCTTTCGTCTCCACCAAGCCGGCCGGCATGGGCATCGGCCTGTCGATCTGCCGCTCGATCATCGAAGCTCATGGCGGCCGGCTGTGGGCGGAGCCCAACGGCGACGCCGGCACCGTGTTCCGCTTCACGCTCACCGTGCCCCCGGCCGACGCGGCAGAATGGGCTTAGCGATGTTGCAGCGGGCGGGCAGGGTGCGATGACGGGTGGCGGAGAAACCACTGCGCAGGCGGCCGGGGAGGGTGGCGACGGCCGCCCGGTCGTTCACGTCGTCGATGACGACGAGGCGGTCTGCGCCTCCCTGGCACTGCTGCTCGGCTCGGCGGGACTGACCACCAGGACCCATCGCTCCGGCACCGCCTTCCTGTCATCACTTGCCGACCCGGCCCGGGGCAGGATCGGCTGCGTGCTGACCGACGTGCAGATGCCGGGGCTCGACGGCATCGAGCTGCTGCACCGCCTGGGCGCGCAGGGCTTCCCCAGGCCGGTCGTGGTGATGAGCGCGCACAGCGATGTCGGCACCGCACTCCGGGCGCTGCGGGCGGGTGCCTTCAATATCGTCGAGAAGCCGCATGACGACGAGGCGCTGTTCGCCGTCATCAACGACGCGCTCGCCGCCCCCGACACCCGCCCGCGGGCCGACGGTCCGGGTGCGATCACGGCCGTGCGCCCGGACGCGGCCGGTGCCGCGGCGCGCAGCATCGCCACGCTGTCGCCGTTCGAGCGGCGTGTCCTGGAACTGCTGGTGACGGGCCGGCCGAACAAGGCGGTGGCGCACGATCTCGCCCTCACCCCCGGCGCCATCGAGATCCACCGTGCGCAGATCCTCCAGCGGCTCGGCGTGGGCAGCCTGGTGGAAGCGGTACGGCTCGCCTTCTGGGGCGGCCTGACCCCGGCCGAACAGCCGCGCCCGTAAGGACGAGACCGCGCAAGGACGGTCGCCCGGCCGGAGGCTGTCGGATGTGGCGCCCTGCGCTCCCGGGACGCCGGCCTGCTTCATCCGCCGGGTTGGGCCGGGTGGTCGGACGCTGGGCTAGAGCGGAAGCCGAGCTGATTGAATCCTAGGGTACCCAGATCCGTCGAGATCTGATTCAAGATGTCTGCCGGGGACGGAGGCCGGCAGGCATGTCGAAGGCTCTCTCAGTCGATCTTCG